>OGOC01000911.1_pt1 | contig 27176 bp, 30 predicted proteins | sample 1552561 | NCBI WGS metagenome assembly OGOC01 (sample SAMEA2580148, study PRJEB22360) | human gut metagenome | biome: human gut; feature: human-associated habitat; material: faeces | place: Denmark | collected 2008/2010
AAAAACTAGCAAAAAATTTTTTGTTCATGTGTTATATTTAGCACAGGAGAATTAGACATGAAAATAAACACTATCACGAATCAATTTTACATTAATAACAACAAAGTAAATTTCAGCGCAAAAAACAACAAAAAAAACAATCCACAGCAGCAAATGCCGGAAACAGCATACAGACAAAACCGGTTTGTACCCGCAATGATGGCTCTGGCGGCGTTGGGAGCATTAAATTCCTGTTCGGAAACAGATATGCAATATACGGATTTAAAAAACTTGAAAAATGAATGCTTTGAAGAATTTTTCAACGAAGAAAATTTTTCAAAAATTGACGAAAAAACATTCGTATTCAGCGCAAGCAAAGACAGCGTGTCAAAAGAAACTCCGGATTACAAATACAGCCACGTAAGAGTCAAAGAAAACGACCATACAAGCGTTTTTGGCGAAATAACAAGAAAAAGAGATGACAAAACGCTGAAATTCATAAATGTTTACGATAAAGACGACAAATTAACCTCAACAACGCTCAAAGACCCGAAAACAGGCGATAAATTTTATATAAGCTACGAAGAAGGCTTTTTCAAACAAATCCATGACAAAGACGGTAACCCTGTAAATAGTGAATTAGCTACATTTTTACTAAGCATGCTGGTTTTTTGCGGAATAGCCACAGCATGCATATGGTTCGGCGAAAAGTACTACAACTAAAATCCGTCAGGATGGTTTTTGTGCCAGTTCCACGCGGTTTTGATGATTTCGTCAAGATTTTTGAAATCCGGCGTCCAGCCGAGGATTTTTTCCGCCTTTTCAGCTGAAGCAACGAGCCTCGCAGGGTCGCCGGGGCGGCGCGGTTCGGTTTTTACGGTGAAATCTTTGCCTGAAACCTTTTTTACTGCGTCAATTATCTCTTTTACGCTGTAACCGCTGCCGTTTCCGAGGTTGAAAACATCGCTTTCATTGCCTTTGTTCAAATATTCAAGCGCAAGAACATGCCCACGCGCCAAATCCGCAACATGAATGTAATCTCTGACGCAGGTTCCGTCTTTTGTGGGGTAATCCGTGCCCAGAATGCTCACAAAATCGCGCTGTCCGAGGGCTGTTTGGATAACAAGGGGCATAATGTGGGTTTCGGGCTTGTGGTCTTCGCCGATTTCGCCGGCAGGGCTTGCGCCGCATGCGTTGAAATAGCGCAGCGCAACGTATTTCAGCCCGTGGATTTTAGAAACCCATTTTATCATTTTTTCCATGGCGAGCTTGGATTCACCGTAAGTATTTGTCGGCTCGGGGAGGTCTGTTTCAAGTATTGGCAGGGTTTTGGGCTCGCCGTAAACAGCAGAGCTCGAAGAAAAAACGATTTTTCCGATTTTGTGCTCAACCATTGATTTTAAAACGACCATTGTGCCGTAAACGTTGTTGTCATAGTATTTTAGCGGGTCAACCATGCTTTCTCCAACAAGAGCATTTGCGGCAAAGTGCACAACTGCCTCGATTTTTTCGATTTCAAACAATTTGTCGAGGAAATTTTTATCCCTGATGTCGCCCTCGTAGAATCTTACGCAATCAGGCACGGATTCTTTGTGTCCGGTCTGCAAATTGTCAGCGATTACAACTTCGTAACCGTTGTTCAGCAGTTCTCTGACCGTATGCGAGCCGATATAACCGGCTCCGCCCAAAACCAAAATTTTCATTGCCAACTCCGTTGTTTTTTCTTTATTTTAAACTTAAAACATCATAACCGCAACGAGTTGGAGGCAAAATCCCGTTTTTCCCGCCATTTTCAGCATGCAAAAAATATTAATATTGATTTAACCCGAAAAATTTGGGATAATCGGATTAAAAATGATATTGGAGAAACAATGTTCAGATTTTTAACCTCCGGCGAATCGCATGGAAAATGCCTGAATGCCATAATTGACGGCGTTCCTGCGGGTGTTCCGCTCATAAAAGAATATATTGACAACGAACTTGCGCGCAGGCAAACCGGCTACGGACGCGGCGGCAGAATGCAGATTGAAACCGATAAAGCGCAAATAAATTCGGGCGTAAGGTTCGGAATCACGACTGGTGCGCCAATTGCGCTCGAAATTCAGAACAAAGACTGGGAAAACTGGCAAATCCCGATGTCCGTAAGCCCCGTTGATATGAGCGATTTGGACAACAGGCTCCTGGTTGAGAGCAAAGAAATCACCAGAATCCGCCCGGGTCATGCAGATTTTGCCGGCGCAATGAAATATGCCCACGAAGATGTGAGAAATGTGCTCGAGCGTTCAAGTGCACGCGAAACCGCCGCACGGGTCGCTGTCGGAGCGGTAGCAAAAAGCATTTTAAAAGAATTCGGAATCGAGGGATTCTCGCATGTCATAAGAATCGGCAAAATAAAAGCCTCCAAAGGCGCGGATTTTGAAGAAATGAGGGTTGCTGCGGAAAATTCCGACGTACGCTGCGCTGACAGCGAAGCAGCAGTGCTAATGAGAAAAGAAATCGACGAAGCATCCGAATCCGGCGACACGCTGGGCGGCTGCGTTGAAGTTATTTTCAAAAATCTACCCGTGGGGCTCGGCTCTTTTGTTCAGTGGGACAGACGGCTCGACGCAAAGCTCGCGGGGGCAGTGATGAGTATTCAGGCGGTGAAAGCTGTTGAAATCGGCCTGGGAAAAGATGTTTCAGCCGCACGCGGAAGCGAAACCCATGACGAAGTTTTTTTTGAAAACCATGAATACCTCCGAAAAACCAACAATGCCGGCGGAATCGAGGGCGGAATGACAAACGGCGAAACGCTGGTCGTCAGAGCGTCAATGAAAGCGATTCCGACAATGAAAAAACCGTTGAAATCCGTTGATATAAAGACGAATCAGCCGTTTGAAGCGCATTTTGAGCGTTCGGACACCTGCGCGGTGCCGGCTTGCGGGGTTGTTGCGGAAGCTATGGTTGCAATTGTGCTTGCAGAAGCGTTTTTGGAAAAATTCGGGGGCGATTCTTTGCAGGAAATCCGCACGAATTACGAAAATTACTTGAAATACTTAGACGGCAGAAAAAATGGGTAAAAATATCATATTAATCGGAATGATGGGATGCGGGAAAAGCACTATTGGCAGGCTTCTTGCGCAGGTGCTAGAGGATTTTGCTTTTGTTGATACAGACGAGGAAATCGAAAAAACCGCGCAGATGACCATTCCCGAAATTTTTATGGATTACGGCGAAAGTTCGTTCAGGGAGCTCGAAAGCGGCACGATAAAACGATTTTGTGCCCGTGAAAATCAGGTGATTTCGACAGGCGGCGGGTGCGTGGAGAGCATTGAAAACATTGACGCGCTAAAAGAAAGTGGAATCGTTTTTTATTTAAAAGCCTCTGCTGACACGCTTTTTGAAAGGGTTAAACACACAAACGACCGCCCCATGCTCTACGACGAAGACCCGAAAAAGAAGCTCAAAATGCTGTTAAAACGTCGTGAACCGATGTATCAGTCCGCGGATTTTGTGATTGATACAGAAAATCGCACTGAAAAAGAGATTGTTGAAGAATTAAGAGATTTATATTATGCAAACAGATAAACTAACCGTAAATATCGCGCCCAAAGAGGGTTTCAGCTATGATATCATCATCGGAAGCGGGGTTCTAAAAGGGCTCGGAGCGCTTTTAGCGGAAAAAACAAGGGCAAAAAAGTTCTTAATCGTAACGAATGAAACGATTTTCGGGCTTTACAGGTCTGCAATCAAGGTTGAAAACGCACATTTTGTGGTTTTGAAAGACGGCGAGGAGTTTAAGAATTTTGAATCGCTTCAAACAATTCTGGATGCAGCGATTGAGCATAAAATCGAGCGCCGTGATTGCATTATCGCGTTTGGCGGCGGGGTTGTCGGCGATATTGCCGGGTTTGCGGCTTCGGTTTATTTGCGCGGTATTGATTTTGTGCAAATTCCGACAACGCTGCTTGCTCAGGTGGATTCGTCCGTGGGCGGAAAGGTCGCAATCAACCATCCTAAGGGCAAAAACCTCATCGGCGCGTTTTATCAGCCAAAATTTGTGCTTGCGGACATAGAACTTTTAAAAACTCTTGATCTGCGCCAGCTGAAAACGGGGCTCGGCGAGGTTTTGAAGTATGCCTTTATCGAAAAATCCTGCGCATGTCCGCTGAATTACAGGTTTTTCGACTTTTTGCATGCAAATAAGGACAGAATTATGAATCTCGACCCTGCTGTAATGTCGCAGCTGGTTAATATTTGCTGCACGCTGAAAGCGTCTGTTGTGGCGCAGGATGAGCGCGAAACGGGGCTGCGGGCGATTTTGAATTTCGGGCACACTTTTGCGCATGCGATTGAAACTTTATCCAATTATACCCGATTTACCCATGGCGAAGCTGTTGCTGCGGGAATGAAAATGGCGGCAAGGCTCGGAGTTGGGCTCAAAATGGTGGATGAGGACTATAAAAATGCTATTTTTGAGCTGATTGACAAATACGGGCTGGATGTGGAATTGCCGGAGTTTGATTCAGGGGAATTTATTGAGGCAATGACGCTCGATAAGAAAGCGGATGACTCAAAAATCCGGTTTATTCTGCCTGACGGGGATTTTCGGGTGAAAATGGTTCCGGAGGTTGCTCGGGAGAAGGTTTTAAAAGTTTTGCGCTAACCCGAAATTACAAAACAGCTTTGCGCAGGCAAAAACCACTGCCGAAGTGACGAATCCGGAATAATCTTTCGCCCTATATAAAAGAATAATTGCAATTCGCTGCAAGTCTAGTAAAATTATTATATGCAAATTTTGATTTATATAATAAAACGACTGCTGCAGGCGATTCCGCTGCTGTTTATCGTGTCGGTGATGAGCTTTTTTATCATACGGCTGAGCCCTGTTGACCCGCTTGCGGAGCTCAGAATAAACCCGTCAATATCGCAGGAAACCCTCAAAGCCGAAGAACAACGCCTCGGGCTGGATAAACCGCTGCCTGTGCAGTATATTTTGTGGCTGAAAAGCTTTTTAAAGGGTGATTTGGGCGTGAGCGTAACGGGTGAAAAGGTCAGCACAAAACTCATGGAAAGAATCCCGAATACCCTGCTTTTGACGACCGTTGTAATCCTTTTGACGTGGATGGTGGGAATTCCTGTGGGGATTTATGCGGCTTTGCACTGGAAACAGCCGGTTGACAGGCTTTTAACGGTTTTAACGAGTATAGGAATGGCGATTCCTTCGTTTTTCTTTGCACTTTTGCTCTTGATTTTTGCCGTAAAAACCGGCTGGTTCCCGACAGGGGGACTGACGGGGTATAATTATTCGACTTTGACGCCGTGGGGGAAATTTCTTGATATTGCCCATCATCTTGTGCTGCCGGTTGTGGTGCTTTTTACGGTTTCGCTTTCGGGGCTGCAAAGGCAGATGAGAGGCAATCTTCTGGATGTTCTCGGTGCGGATTATATCAAATTTGCGCGTGCAAAGGGGCTTTCGGAGAACAAAGTTATTTACAAACATGCCCTGAGAAACGCAATCAATCCAATGGTTACGCTTCTGGGGTTTGAATTTGCTGCTTTGTTGAGCGGTGCGGCGCTGACCGAGTATGTTTTTCAGTATCCGGGGCTCGGGCGGTTGATTCTTGAGGCGGTAATGAAATCTGACATAAACCTTGTTATGGCGTCGTTGATGATGGGTACGATAATGCTGGTTCTGGGTAATTTGATTGCCGATATCCTGCTTAAACTGGTTGACCCGAGGGTAAGTGTGAGCTGATGAAAAAAGACAGTATTTTAGCTCAAATTTTAAGGGATAAATATTCGACAATTGCGCTGGTTGTGCTAATTTTGTTGTATGTCGGGATATTTTTGGCGGATTTTCTTGCGCCTTATTCAAAGGAATTCTCGGACAGGCACCGCGCTTATGCGCCGCCGTCGCCGGTTTTTACAATTGATGAAAACGGCAGGCTTTCAAAGCCATACACCTACAATTATGTGCGAACTTTTGACCCCGAAGAATTCAAAATCACCTACAAACTCGACCGCAGCAAGAAATTTTACTTAAAATTCTTTTCAAAAGGCGAAAAATATAAGTTTCTCGGGCTGATACCGATGGAACGCCATCTTGTGACAGTAGAGCCCGACGGGCGGCTGTTTTTGCTCGGCACGGATATTAACGGGCGTGATATCCTCTCCAGAATACTTTTCGGGGGAAGAATTTCACTCACAATCGGTTTTTTGGCGCTTTTTATCTCATTTCCCCTCGGAATGCTCTACGGCGGGATTTCCGGCTACATTGGCGGCGCAGTTGACAACATCATGATGAGAATTTCCGAGGCAATAATGTCAATTCCGAGTTTTTACCTTTTAATTATCCTTGCAGCGATTTTGCCGGCGAATATGACCAGTATTCAGAGATTTTCGCTCATTGTTGTGATTCTTGCGCTCATAGGATGGGCGGGGTTTTCAAGGGTGGTCAGAGGGATGGTTCTTTCCATAAAAAAACAGGAATTTGTTCAGGCTGCCGAGTCCATCGGCGCGTCAAAAAGAAGAATTATCATAAAACACCTTCTCCCGCAGACTTTGAGTTATGTAATCGTTGCAATGACCCTGAGCGTGCCCTCATATATCCTTGCGGAGTCGGGTTTGAGCTTTTTGGGGCTCGGAATCCAGCAGCCCGACGCAAGCTGGGGCAACATGCTCAAAGAAGCGCAGGAATATGTGAACATAATCTACCGCCCGTGGCTTCTGACGCCCGGATTTTTAATTTTTGTTGCGGTCTTATCATTTAACCTCATAGGTGATACAATTAGGGATATACTTGACCCTAAGAGTAAGATGAGATAGGAAATTTTATGAACGAAACCGCAGTTATGGATTTTTTAATGGACAAGAGTATGCTTTTGGACATTTTGCTTGCGATAGTTTTGGGTTTTGCAATCGGGCTTGAGCGTGAAATGACGAACAAATGGGCGGGTTTGAGGACGCATATTCTCGTTTGCCTTGGTTCGTGCGTGTTTACGTTGCTTTCTATCCATGCATTTCCGGTTTTTGCGCACAGCCCGCAGGCTGACCCTGCGAGAATTGCGGCGCAGGTACTCACCGGTATCGGTTTTATCGGCGGTGGCACGGTTTTGAGGCACGGATATTCGATTTACGGGCTCACAACAGCTGCTACATTATGGGTTACGGCAAGTATCGGCATGGCATGCGGGTGCAGTTTCCGAACTTTAGCGGTTTTTGCGACAATTCTTTCTGTCGGCGTGCTTGTTTTAATCAGGATTTTTGAAAAAGAATACATCCACAGAAATCCCAAAAATCCACGAAGAATCAAAGTAAGTTTTTACTGTCAAACCTCTCTCGCTGACCAGATTTATGACAAGCTCATGGCAAAATTCAAAACCGTTCATGAAATCAGCGAAAAAACTTCGCCCGAGGACAAAATCCGCTTTGATTTTACGGCGTGCATTCTCGACCGCAGCCCGCTTCAATACATGCACAACGAGCTGAAAACGATTGAGGGCGTGGAGAACGTTTCCATGCAGGAATTGTATGAATAAAAAAAATTTTCTTGAATATTTTATAACTTTTATCCTGTCAATAGTGATAGCTGTTTTACTTGTTGCAGTAACGGTTTTCACAATCGGGCACAGGGCTAAAGTAAACTACAACAACCAGCCAAAAGCCCAAACCGTGCGAAATGAGCGCGAAGTTTTGATTGAAATGATAGCCCGCTACGAAAAACAGCTCCGCGAAGACCCCTCGGACTACAAGCTGAACTCAAAACTCGGCAATTTTTACAATATCCTCGGGCATTACGAATCCTCTGAAAAACACTTTAAAGATGCGATGGCAAAATCCCCCTACGGAATCTACAGCACGTATTTTGACCTTGCTTATTTTTATTTGAAGCAAAAAAGGTTCAAAGACGCAGAAAACGTGATAAAACAAATAACCGTAGTAAAAAAAATGCCCGTACATGCAGCAAAAGGCGATTTTTACGTTGTAATGGGCGACATGTATGCGGATTTTGGCGATTTTGAAGTTGCTATGGCAAATTATGAAAAAGCTCAGGCACTTTACGAGTTTTCGGGTCGAAAAAAGCGTGAAAAGCTTGCAGAAAGCAGAATTCTAGATACATACGACGACCTTGCCATGAAAAATATGGAGAAAAAAAAGCTTACCGCAGCGATTCAAAGCCTCGAAAAGGCGCGGAAAATTAAGGATTCACCGGTGACAAATTACAAGCTGGCCATTCTTTACAAGGATATTGACCCTATAAAATCCTACAAATACATAAAAAAAGTCTATAACGCCGACCCGGGATTGATTAATTACGATATTTACGAAAAAATCATCCTGGACGCACTGAAATATTACGAAACCGAAGGCGATAATACCTCTGTTGCTCTTTATGCGCACAAGCTGAAAATGTTAAAGCATTTCAAAGAGCGCTATCTGATACAGCCGGGCGAGCTTGATATTGAACTAAAAAAGACACGCGTAAAAAGCCACATTTTTAATGATAAAAAAACGGTTTATATTGAATTTGTTATAAAAAACCTTTCACACAACAACATTCAGCCGCTTTATCTGACTGTTGAGGCAGATTATAACAGCAGCTCTGAAATTATTTACACAAAGAAGCTTTTCTCCAAAAAATCCCCGCTCAGAGCGCTTGGAGAGTCAGAGCCAATCAAGCTAAAATACACTTTTGACGACGAAATCAGCGGTGATTTTTCTTACAATACGCGTTTAATTTTCCGCGCTGCGAAAAAACAAAACATTAGACCCAAACAAATCGCCTCTTTTACCATAAAAAAATAGAAAAGCCGGATAGGAGCTTTTCTAACTGTTTAAGATGGTAACAATAATCTTATTCTCATTATTACTCATTTTTTGAGCTTTTCAACCCTGATTTTTGAATTCTTCACAAAAGTTCATGAAGAAAATTGGCGGTTAATGAAAAGAGTAGGGATCTATCTTTTCCGTTCCGATTCCTCCGGCAATTCACCATTAAATACTTGATTCATAGTTTTTTGATGCCTCCCCCATAGTCACTACAAAGATAAATCCCTACTCTTTTTCTTGACAATTATTAAGAAATATTACGCGCAAAATATTTTTTTGCTTAAAAAGGCAATTTTTTCGAAAAAAAATCCTTTATATAAATACAGGGATATAAAGGGAATCAAATTTAAAGGGAGAATTTATTATGGCAGTAGGACCTAGAGATTACATCGATCAGTTGTTAGTTAAAAAATATGCAGATGAAAAAGTTGACAATGCAGACATCGCAAGCCTTGTCGAACCTGAAAAAATGCTCGATGCAATGTCAGATTTTTCAAATATGCACAAAAATATGATGATTTTGCAAAACAAACTTCAGAACTTCTGCGCAGCACTCAACACAAAATCTGTTTATTACAGAGGTTCAAGATTCGCAACCGCATAATAAATAAAGCTTGTTTATTATAAAATAGCTTTATGAAAAAAATTATACTCGCTTCACAATCACCCAGACGGCGTGAACTGCTGAAAGAAATTTGTCACGGATTCGATTCCCTCAGCCCTGATTATGATGAAAAAATCGATACGGATGTTTTCAGCGAAAAAATTATTGAAAATATTGCCCTGAACAAGGCGCTCTCCCTCGCTAAATGCGTGCCGGAGGATTCCCTTATCCTTAGCGCCGATACGGTTGTGGTTCTGGACGGAAAAATCCTCGGAAAACCCAAAGACAAAGACGACGCGCTCAGAATGTTGAAAGATTTGAGCGGAAAAACCCACAAAGTCGTGACCTCTGTGAGCATTTTTGATGTAAAAACCCAAAAACATACGACCCGCTCCACAACAAGTTTTGTGACATTTAGCAAATTGACGGAAGAACAGATTAAACACTATATCGAAACAAAAAATCCACTCGACAAAGCCGGTTCTTACGGAATTCAGGAGCTGGAGGACGGATTTGTAACAGAAGTCAAAGGTTCATTTACAAATATCGTCGGGCTGCCGCTCGAAACTGTAAAAGAAATGCTAGAACCTTTTTTGACCGCTGAAAACTGGCTCGAGCAGGGTATTTAAGCTATCCGTAATTTTCTGGTAATTCTCATTCACAGGCGTAACCCGACCGGTTTCAACAGCTTTTAAATATGCCGTTGCATTAGAGGGTTTTCCGCAAAAAAATGCGGAAGAATATGCAATATCACGGCGAGCCGGCACGATTAGGCCGCATTCGGTGAGTTTTGCAACAGATTCGGGAGAATTCAGGAACTTTATAAGCAAAACCGCTTCATTTTTATGCATTGACGACGCCGAAACAGCGTATCCGGACGAATCAACATTGCTTATCGACCCGATTTTACCCGCGGGAACCGGCACAATATCCCAGTCAAACTCCGCACTCTCCCTGAACTTCGGTACAAGCCACCGCCCGCTGATAATCATTGCAAGGCGTTTTTGCAGAAACATTTGCGCCATTGTAAGGCTTGCGCTGTCGGATTTTTTCGGTGCTGCGTTGTATTTATGGGGCAAATCAGCATAAAATTGAATCGCCTCCCGTGCAGCAAGGTCAAAATCGGGCGCATTTTCGCCCAGAATATTCCCGCCGTCAGAAAAAACAAACGGCAGCCAGAAAACAGCGTCTTTTTCAAATCCAACACCCCATACGCCGTCTTTAGAGAGCTTTTGCGCGATTTTCAAAAATTCTGCCCTGCTCCAGTCGTTTTTCGGGAACGGAAGCCCCTTTTTTCTGAAAATATCTTTGTTGTAATAAACCACCATCTGCGAAACATCGCGGGGAACGACGTACAGCCTGTCATTGCAGGTCGAAGCCTCAATGGCTTTTTCAAAAAAGACCCTGTCTGAGATTTCTTTTGAAAAATATGGCGTCAAATCCTCCAGAAGTCCGGCTTTTATGTATTTTTGCGAATAAAAATTGTTCAAAAAAACAACATCGGGCTCCAACTTCGACGCAAAAAGGAGGTGGAGTTTTTGAAAATAATTCTGTGGGATATGCATAAATTCTACGCGGATTTCAGGGTTTTTCCGCTCAAATTCAGCAATCAGCGGGCGCAAAATTGCGATTTCGCTTTGCGAGCCCCATGCACTAAACCGCAAAACCGTGCGTTCATCCGCTTTGCGGGCACATCCACAGAAAAATAAAACAATAAAACAAAAAACTAAAGCTTTTTTCATAGCTTTATTATAACTCAAGCAGCAATTCCATTTTTTTGTCGCTGACTTCCACAAGAGCCTTGTATTCGCCCAGGCGAACAATGTAGCGGTCTTTATTATCAACGGTTTCGGACAATCTTGAGCGGATTTCGGAGGATTTTAAAGAATCGAATTTGTTTAGCATAAAAATTTCGTCATTTATGTAGCCGATTAGCGAGTATTTTTTCTTAAATTCAACAAGGCACAAACCTTTGTTATTCGCGAGTTTTGCATTTGTGATAAGAAGCGGGTTTTTCATTTTTTGCATTGTCGCGTTGAGATAATCATCGGCTTTCTTTTGCACAATCGGCTTTTTCACGGTTTGTGTAATCGGAACTGTAGTTGTTTTTACTCGCTCGAGCCGTTCAGCAAGGATTTTATCATCGACTTTTGTTTTAACAACATCAAGTTTTTGCACAACCGTGCCTGCGGTATTTTTGAGCTTTTTATTCAATTTTTTGAACTTATCAACAGCAAAAATTTCGTTTGTGACATTAAAATCCGCATTGTCATCCGCCTGTTCAGCCTTTTGAAACACTCTGACAATACGATAAATCCCGAGAATCGGAATACCTATCAACAAAATCGCAAGAGCTGTTTTTCTCAAAGGATGGGATTGTTTTTCAGGCGTTTTTTCAACAAGAACTTCGTTAATTTCGTCATATTCGTAATTTTCAATGGAGCTGTTGTATTTCGGGTCGAGAATTTTGTACTTGTAATCCGAAGCAAATGCAGCCGAAAATACGCCAAACACGGCAACAGCGAAAAAAACCAGAACAAATATTTTTGCATTTTTATAATTCATCGGACGGCAATTCCATTAGATACCATCATTGTAGCAGAAAAATTTCTTTTTCCAATATCTTTTTTATATATTCCGGTAACATTTAACAATTCTCAATACTTTTTATTAATCAGGGCTTCATGCGTTTTCGCCTCTATTTCGTCGTTTAGGGGTGAAAGCACAATTTTCTCTTTATAGCGTTTTTCGAGCGCGAGAGAAATCAAATAATCCGCAAAATGCACATTTTTAGGCAAAAACGAGCCATGAAGATAGGTTCCGAATACATTGCAGAATCTGGCGCCCTCGGTTTTGTCTTTTCCGTTGTTTCCGTTGCCTGTGGTTATTTTTGCAAGAGGAACGGTTTCATTTTCAAGATAAGTAAGCCCGCTGTGATTTTCAAACCCGACAAGCGTTTCCGGCTCAACAAATTCGCATTTTGCAGTTACGTTTCCTATGAATCTCGTGCTTCCGGCGACTGTATATGCGTCCAGAAGGCTTATTCCGGGGAGTTTTGGAGCATTGTGCGGCTGGTAATAATGCCCGAGCAGCTGATATCCGCCGCAGATTGCCAGAAAAACTGCCATACTATCACGTGCCTCAAGCATAGATGCCCTGTGCTTTTGCAATTCCTGTGATACAGCAATCTGCTGTTTGTCCTGACCGCCGCCCAGAAAGTAAAAATCATATTTTTTGTAATCAATAGTATCATTAAGGTCGATAGAATCTATATTTACAGCGATTCCACGCCATTCGCAGCGCTTCTTTATTGTCAGAACATTGCCCCAGTCGCCGTAAATATTAAGCAATTTGGGATACAAATGCGCTATGTTGATTTGAAGACCTGAATTCATAAAACTATTATGTCAGAAATCAAAATTCTTGGCTATTTTTTTCTTGAAAGTTTCATGCCCTCAATCAAAAATGAAAGCTGTTCAAGTGCCTGCGAATCTTCAAGCGCAAGAAGAGCTGTTTTTACAAATTTTGAATATTCCTTGTCGTGCGCATATTGGCGGCACTTTTCCATCATAAAATTCATGTTTTCGCTGTACTCGTTGTCAGTAAAATCTTTGATTATTTCAGAGGTGCCGTCCGGCTTGTAAATAACCGTGCGAAGAAGTTTGTTATTTTCATAATGGTTGACAGTGATGGGTTTTCCGTAATTTTTCGCCGAGGAATAATAGTCAATATCTTCAACAGTAAATTTTTCAACGGTTTTATTTGAAACATTCTGGAGAAAAATCACGTTTCCCGAACGGACAGCCTTGTAGTATCCGTCTGTTCCGGTCATGTAAAGCTCGGTGTCGTAATAAAAATCGAACAAAACTTTTGGCGAAACATCCAGAGCCTGACACAATTTTTCTATGGTTTTGCAAGATGGAAAGTGACTTCCGGTTTCTATTTTAGAAAGCTGTCTGGGATGCAGTTCAATCAATTCAGAAAGTTTTTCTTGCGTGATATTTTTATTTTTTCTTAGCAATTTCAGGTTAAACCCGAAAGCTTGTTTGAAAGTTGGCATAATAATTTTTTTTATTTCTTGACAACAAAATTATAAATTACCGCAAACACCCTTGCCACGGTCTTTCACGCCTTACGAAAGGGATTTTTATAAAAAAATACGCGTTTAAAGCTGAATTTCTAGTATTTTAGAGTAGAATCTGCTAAATAACAAAGATATCTCAGATGTCATATTCAACAAAAAAGAGATATATCAAATATCATAGCGCATTTTTGTCCTTTATTCGAAAAGCCAGCGGTGACGGGGGATGCAGCATGTCACCCACGGGGAGGTACCCGTATTTAGAGCGTATTCTGCGTACCAGCTCTTTTTTGTCCGGATCAGGGTCAAAATAAAGGGTAGAATAAACGCTTACGCCATCTTTTATTATCAGGGCGTCTGATTCTTTAAAAATATCCCCGTATTTTTTTACAAAAGCACGATGCGCAGTCGCATTCATTCCGAGATTGCAAATTTCCTCCTGAATCGAGCTGTCACCGTCGTTATCTTTTGCATGCCCGCATTCATGAAGAATCGCCTCGGCTATCGCAAGAATAACCGGAAAATCCTGATTATTTTTGTACATATCATTAATCATAATCAGATTTTTTCCATAGTCATACTGGGCATGTATATGTTTTGAAGAAGTTTTTTCAAAGGAAATCCTTATATTTGAATTTTTTATAAACTCAAACGCCTCTTTTCCCGACTTAAAAGGAAGAATCACGGCTATATTGTTCAAATATTTTATATCCGTCTGGCTGAACTCCAGCTGCGCGAGTTCATTAATAGCCGCAGAAAGAGTGGGGTCATCGAGCCACTGGAGCTGGGAAGCGTCAGGCGGAATTACTGCTTTTTGCGAATTTGTGCGCTTCCATTTCATATCTTTCAATGGAAAGCTGTTATAAATATTCGCAAATACAGGTGCAACTGGTGTCATTAGTTATTTTGTTCGTCGTAAGTAACAGTATAATCGGGACTTACAGCAAGCCATCTAAAAGCTTGCCCGTCTTCGGTTTCGGGAATATCGCTCACAAAAGTTCCGCCGTATCTTCCTCTTGAAAACTGAACAAACCCTTGTTTTGAGAGGTTTTGCAGGGCTTTTCTTATTGTATTGCTGCTGACGTCAAATTTTTGTGCAAGATTCTCCATAGACGGAAGTTTTTCGCCGATTTCAAAATTATCTTTTATAAAAGTTTTGATTTCGTTTTCGATTTTTTGATAGCTGTAAAACTGCGCGTCTTCAGCCTTTGCAAAAATCGAAATTTCTTTTTCAGGCTGGAGAACATTTTCTCCGGGCATTCTGATAATTGTTGTGCCGTATCTTCCGCGGCGCGCAAGGAGAATGCGTTCTTCAATAAGGCCTTTCATCGCATCGTGGACAGTTTTTATGCTTACTTTCAGGATTTCAGAGAGCTCAAAATGAGCCGGCAGCCGGTCGCCGACCTTGTGATTTGCGCTGATATAATCTTTAAGGTCTTTTTCCACTTTTTTAACGAGCGTTTCGGAAGAAAGCGCCTCTACGGCAAATTCCGGGTCGATTTGGGGAATTTCTTTTATTGTCCAGTTTGCGTCGTTTGTACGGAACATTTTTGCCTCAATAATCCCGTTAGAAGAAAGATTTTCGAGCGCAAGTCTTACGGTGTTGGTCGAGTGGCCGGTGATTGTTGCAAGCTGGCGTGCTGATGGCAGCGAATCGCCCGCTTTTAGCCCGTTTTCGATGATATATTTTTTTATTTCCGTGATAACTTTTTCACGTTTTGAGGTGGATTTTCTAATAATCGGGTTTTGTGCTGCTGCATTTCTTATAACAGTGCCGATTCTTTGTTTGGATTCGACCAGTCCGCTGTCTTCGACGCAGCGAATCGCGTTTTGAACGGTTCCAACGCTCACGCCAAGGTAATATGCAAGGTCAGCCTTTTTGGGCAAAAGAGAATTTTCCTCAAGTTTTCCTTTTTTGAACCCTGAAACAATCCAGTCGCTCAGCCATTTTTTAATGATTGAGTCTTTAGATTCAAAAGAGTTTTTAAAATTAGGAATTTCTTTGGGCAGTTCATTTATATCAATACGTTTTAGAACAGCTTTTTCAAGTTTTGTGTAGCTTTCTTGAAAATTCGTCATTTTTCCTCCATGCACATTTATTATATTTTATAACAATAAAAAAACAGGCACATTTTTTTTGCTATTTTTTTACATAAAAGTTTAAAAATTGTTACGTAGAGTTTTTTTGGAGGGGGCTGGCTGTTTAGCGGGGTTTTTCTTTTCCGTTCCGATTCCTCCGGGCATTCGACGAAAAATTACTATATTTCCGGATTTCTGAGCCCTCCCCCATAGTCACTCCAAAGAAAAACCCCGCTAATCTGCCCTTTTGTCGCTTTTGATTTTCAAAATCCGGTATTTTAATCTAATCTAGTATCGCCTTAGTCGATTCGCCTGCGCGAACCGCCCAAGGCTCACCTTTTCAAGTGGTCACTCAAAAAGTTCGTTCACGTCACTTCGTTCCTTATCACGAACTTTTCTCGGACAAATTTCTCCAGGTTAAATTGCCGGAATCATATTTGGAGTGACTATGGGGGAGCCCTCAACAGGTATTGAAAGACAGTTTTCAACGCCGGATGGGCGGAGGAATCGGAACGGAAAATATGATTCCGGCAATTTAACTCCCCCTCAACCCCAATTGACTTTCAACGAAATCTCATTATGTAAACAATTGTAAAGGTTATGTTCTAAAAGTTAAAGTTTCAGGTCGAAAATGCCGATATAAATAATACAAAAGGAGTATTTAGAAAAAAATGGGACTCAGCGCATCACAAGGCAGATTCTTGACGCTAACGGCAAGAAAAAATAACATCGAATTCCAGGTTCAGCAACTGACCCAGGCTAAATTACAGCTCGCTGACCAGCAGGACACAGAGGCCTATCTGTGGAGCAACGGGATGAATATTAATCATCTTTATTATGCTGCTGACGGAAACGGCTCCATCAGCGACGACCTGCCGCGCCTTTCATATCAACTGTGCACAAAATCCGCTGCTGACGGCGGGCTGAATATGCGCGTTATTGACCATTATGGAAGAATAGTTGTTTCAGAACTCCCCGACCCCCTGCCTGAAGGCAAAGAAGTCGGCGATTATGTCATTGAAAAAAACTGCACACAGGCCGATTATTTTGAAAAGAACCTCCTGAACGGAAACTGGCGCCTCCAGCAGCCCAGCAAACAAAACGAAACCGGCTGGCAAAATGTTACGCTTGAGGGCTGCGAAAATATTTATCAGGGCGTAGATTCAAAAGACTATGCGGTCGCAGAAGCTGATTACAGCGCAAGCGTAGAACGTCTTGAACGCATTGAAAAACGCTACGATATGCAGATTCAGCAGCTTACCAACGAACAAAAAGCTATCGAAACTGAAATGGATTCAGTCAAAAAAGTTATCGACAAAAACATCGAAGAAACTTTCAAAACCTTCGGTTAATAATCAAATATGAGCCGAAATATCAAACTGCGGCTCATATTCACCCACACGGATACCGGTTTCGGTATAAACACCGGAATCAAAAAATTCATTAAGGAGATTTGTATTTATGGAGTTTTCGTCAATCCAGTTTTTCTGCCTCAATATTTCGAGCACAATCAGCGTTCTTGCTTTCATATTGGCATCGATTACTTTTACTGTGAAACTTTCGCAGGTTTTTGTATTCAATACCATACAAAGCCCGCCGGCACCGACTTTTGCGCAGATATAAGGCGAAAGCTGCATTAAATGCGTATCCAGCCTGTTTTTTCCCCCGCAAATATAAGGATGAGCCTGCATTGCCGCTGTAATTTGCGGATGTAAATTGTGCAGGTTTAAAAACCCCGTGCAAAGCCCCTCAAGAGAGGTTGCAAAATTAGGCGCGGTGCAGCCATCCAGCGTTTTGGGAAGCTCTGAGCTTTCTTCGCAGAGCGATTTTATCTTTTCATACATTTTTAGCTGTAGAGGGTGGTCAAAATCAAGATAATTCCCTGTTTTCCAACCCATCTGCCTGCAAATCAGCAGCATAAGCGTATGTTTGCCCGAACAGTTATTATGCAGGGGAGAAAATTCTTTCAACCCGTCAAAATTGTTCAATGGCGGTATAATCGGGCATTTTAAATCATTTTCGCCCAAATCGCCCTTTTTCAAAAGCTTTTTCAACAAATCAGTATGAACTTTTTCACCCGTATGCGAGCCGCAGCAGATTGCAATCTCTTCTGAGGTCAAATTAAAATACCCGATTGTACCTAATTCATCAGCGAGCGCTGCCTGGAGCGGTTTTGCACATGAGCGGTGAAAAAACGGATAACCGGCAGGATCCGGAAAGGCTTTTATTTCTTTTTCTGCGCTGCAAAATACAATAAAGCCGTAAAATTCTGTTTCTGTGAGGTTTTCACGCGTTTGTCTGAGTAAAAGCAGCGGTCTGTTCATTATTTTGCAGATTTGTTTTGTATATTAAATATTGCGCGGAGTTTTTCCTTCAAAATCGCGTTTTCTTTTGCGAGCTTATCGGTTTTTTCCTGAAGTTCTTTAACATTAACCTGCGGATTTCCCTGCGGTTTGGCAAAATCCATAGAAAGCATGAACCGTTTTTTGCTTTCGTCTTTGATTTGCAGAATTTTCAAGATATCTTCATTAACAATGAGCCCCATTTCGACAAGAACTTCGCCGAGTTTGTGATATGAAGAACCGGAATTAAGCTCTTTTTGCTTTCTGAGAGCGTCATCAAGCTGCGTAACATCAATTAAATTAATCCTTTTTACATACTCGCCGAGGCGGATTTCGCTTCCCAGATAATAAACAGAAGCCGCAATAACAGCATTAACAGGCTCTTTAATATATTCGTTTTTAATGCAATAAGCGAGGTATCTTGATGATTCTTCCAGCGTCCAGAAATTGTTAAGAGTGATATCCACGACTCTCTGGGCATTATTTGCTGCCGCAAGATATTTATAAATATTCATTTCATGACCGTGTTCGTGGGTTTCGAGTTCTTTTTTGCCCTTAAAAGTAATTTCAGGCACATAAATCGTGTACATATCGTCTTCTTTGTTCACTGAAGCAGCACCAAAGCGGCCTTCCATATCTTTTTTCAGGTCAATATAGATTACTTCTTTAACCCATGCCGGAGCTTGCAGGATAATGTTCAAAAGGGTCTCAAGATTATTACTCATCAAACTTCCTAACTGTAAAAATTGCTAATATATGTTATTATAACATATATAAACGGTATGCAAAATACATTAAGGGAGGTAAATTATGGGAGTTGACGGATTTTCAATAGCAAATACCGGCCTGAACATTAACAAAACCTCCTCTGCGATGTCCTCAGAGGCAGAAGCACTGGCCCGTATGGGCAATGATGTACAAATAAGGGATGTTGACGGCGTTACAAAAAAAGCAAAAACAGCAAGAAAAGACCGTGACGCGGGATTTAACGGAATGGCGTATCTTCCCGGAAATAATGACGAAAACGAAGAGGAAGAACAATCTGAAACCCCTCAAAAAAAAGGCAGACACAAAAAACGCACTAATATTGCCGAAGATTTTTCAAAATACCATTTTCGTCTGAATAAAGAACAGATGATAGAAATTTACGACTCACAAACTGGTCAAATTCTGCGCGTCATTTCACCCGAGGATGCAATGAAGGTTTTTGTTAACTTTGCGGATGTTCCGGGCGTGATTGTGAATAAAAAAGCTTAGTTACTTACAATGCGCCGCCTGCTGCCTTATAAAGGCTCAAATAATCTATTAATCTTCTGGTTTTGCTGTCTGCTTTTTCTTTTTCCAGCAAGATGAGGTTTTCCAGAAACTGAATTCTGTCAAAATCCGATGTAATCCCGCTTTCGTAGCGTAGATTTATAAGCCCGTAATTGTATTTCTCCAGCTCAACTTTTTCATTATTGGCAATATCGGTTTTTGTGTCGTATTTTATTGCGCAAAGGCTGTCGTTAATCTCCTGTATCGCCTGCAAATCACGTTGTTTATACTCTTCAAACAGTTCCTGATAAATTATCTTCTGTTTTTTCAAATTAGCAATTTTACGACCGCCCATAAACAGGTTCTGGGTAATACTCACCGCCACAAGCGCCAGAAATCTGTCCCAGTCAAAGAGTCTGTCGAGTTTTAGTGCAGTAAAACCGGCTATTCCGGTAATCGGAATGGTCGGAAGAAATTCTTTTCGAGCAACGCGAATATCAATTTTCGCTTTTTTCAGTTTTGCCTCTGTTTCCATCAAATCAGGGCGGTTTATTACAACTTTTGAGCTTATTTCGGCAGGAATTTCCTTTTTGTATTCAAAAGTGTCCAAATCCCCGCGCACAAAGCCGCCTGCGCAAGACGGAGATTCACCGGTAAGCACGGCAAGCTGGTGCAGAAGCTGCGTACGCTGTTTTTTCAGGTCATTCAGGGTGATTATAGCGATTGTGTGCTGCTGGTTGCGCGCTGTTGTATCGAATGTCGAGGCAAGTCCCAATTTATAACGGTCTTCAGTGAGCTCCCAGACGCGTTTTCGGACTTTTACGATTTCCTCTTGCAGTTTTATGGTTTTATCCAGCCGCAAAATGTTAATATAAGTCGTTCCAACCGCCGAAGCAAGTGAAATATAAGAGCTTTTCTCCTGATAGCGAACGGCTTCGACCTCATTTTTTGCGGATTTTGTTTTGTCGTGGTTTTTCAGGAAAATATCCGCCTCATAACTCGCAATTAGCGGGAGCGAAAAGACATTCGAGCTCGTATTGTCCAGATTCAAGCCGTTAAAATCAAACCCCGGGGTTCTGATTCTTACATAATTCGCCATAAAACTCAAAGTCGGGAGCTCGTTTGCGAAAGTTATTTTCATGTTTTGGTAGTATTCTTTTGTCCTCAAAGTGGCGATTTTGAGGTCATGGTTATGAGAAATGGTCTTGAAAACGTATTCTTTTAAATACGGGTCATCAAAATTGTCCCACCAGTCGATGTTTACGTAAGTAAGCCGGTAATCACTCACGCCCGCGCAGACCTTTTTGGGCTTTGAATATGCCGGAAAACAGGTAAAATTCAGTACAAAAACAAGGAAACAAACAAAAATTTTTCTTACAATTTTCCTCATGTCCCCTGTTTTTAACCTTTCTTGCCACATTATTAAAAAAATGTTATCATTATAACAGTTGGAATATAAATTTCCTAAATATTTGTCACCCTGAACTTGTGTCAGAGTCGTGAGGGGTTGAAATTTAAAGTTCAATCCTGCGATTCCGAAATAAAGTCGGAATAACGCATATTTAGTTTGTACAATTTATAATAGTAAAGACGATTTGAAACAATTAGACGACATAGCAATAACCAGTAAAGAAATAACCGACAATATCTGCTACGAAATCGGCCAGACGGACTCGTACATCCGGATAGCCGTGTCAAAACTTTTAAAAACAGTCGGAATAACCGACATAACCTATGAACAGTTCGGCATTTTATTTGTATTATCAAACGAAGACGGATTATACCAGAGGCAGCTCGCTTTTTTGCTGAACAAAGACCGTCCGAATATTACCAGAATGCTTGATATTCTTGAAAAACAAGGTTATGTCAAAAGGGTAAAAGACCCGAACAACAAAAGAATCATAAAAATCTATATAACCCCGGCAGGGCTTGAAAAAGTTAAACTTATGGAGCCTTACAAAAAAAGTTTTCAGGAAAGAATCGAAAAAGGCATTTCTAAAGAGGATTTGGACATCTGCCGTTCTGTAATGAAGCGCATAAGGGAGAATCTGGAGGATTGCTGCTCCCAGCAGATATAAGGACGGAAAAATGTCAGACGAAGAAAATACAACCCCACCCCCCGAAGAAAAACCTCCAAAACGGGGGCGTAAGCGTGCAAAAATTAAGAAAAAATTCAAAAAAATATATCTTTTGCCGGTTCTGGCGGTGATTGCCGTGCTTTTTTGGGTCGGATGGATGTATTTTTCATCGTTTGTTTCCACGGATGATGCCTTTGTTGAGGCGCACATTGTACGCGTCAGCCCGAAAATCTCAGGAATAATCTCAAAACTCTACATCGACGACAACCAGCATGTAAAAAAGGGCGATTTGCTGCTCGAAATTGACGACAGGGATTTCAAAGTCCGCTACGAGCAGGCAAAAGCCTCTTATGATATGGCTATTTACCGCCAAAAGTCCGCAAAAGCCACAGAATCGGCTGCGGATATTGATTTGGCGCTGGCAAAGCAGGATTTGGACAGATATGAGGGGCTTTTTAAAAAAGGGGCTGTTTCTCAGCAGGAACTTGACCGCGCACGCTCAAAATACGAACAATCCCGCGCAAATCTGACAGGCGCAGGCGAAAATGTCTTTTCAAAAAGAAAAAACCGTGTTGCGGACGCGGATTTGGAACGATTAAAGGCCCTGATGGAGCAGGCAAAGCTCGATTTGTCATATACGAAGATTTATGCAACAGAAGACGGAAAAATCACGAACCGCTCGGCTGAAGAGGGCGCCTATATTCACACGGGTTCGCCAATGTTCTCGCTGGTGCCTGACGAACGCTGGGTTGTTGCAAATTACAAAGAAACCCAGCTGGAACACATAAAACCCGGTCAAAAAGTGGAAATTAAAGTCGATGCTTACCCGGGTGTAAAGTTTAAAGGGGAAGTCGATTCAATTCAGGCAAGCACAGGCGCAAAAATGAGCATGTTTCCGCCCGAAAATGCCGTGGGGAGCTATGTTAAGGTTGTCCAGAGGGTTCCGGTGAAAATTATCTTCACAGAGCCGATTGACCCGAAATACAATATCGAACCCGGAATGTCCGTTATTCCAAAGGTGTTTGTAAAATGAACGCCGCAGCACACGAAGAATGGAAACCCTCAAGAAGCCCGTGGTACAGCGCAGGCGCCGTTATGCTAACCATTTTTATGGTGATTCTGGATTCTTCAATCGCAAATGTTGCCCTGCCCAATATCGCCGGCAGTTTTTCTGCCACGCAAGACGAATCCACGTGGGTTTTGACGAGTTATCTTGTTGCAAACGGCGTTATTATCCCCTCGACAGCGTGGTTTTCAACGCTTTTTGGGCGAAAAAACTTCCTTTTGCTCTCAACAATCCTTTTTACCGCCTCATCAGCCCTTTGCGGGATGGCATCGAGCATGGGGATGTTGATTTTTGCCCGTGTAATTCAAGGTTTGGGCGGCGGAGCGATTATGCCTATCGGGCAGGCGGTTATGATGGAGGAATTTCCCGTCGAAGAACGCGGTGTGGCGATGTCAGTATTTGGTTTTGGGGTGATTTTTGCTCCGATTATCGGCCCGACGCTCGGGGGCTGGATTACGGACACATATTCTTGGCACTGGATTTTTCTGATTAACGTTCCTGTTGGCATAATCGCCGTTATCCTCGGAAATCTCTTCATTGAAGACCCGCCCTACGCAAGAAAAGGCAAGGTTCAAAAGGTAGATTATATCGGATTTATACTTTTGATTGTGTGGTTGTTTTCGTTGCAGGTTGTGCTCGACAACGGGCAAAAATCCGACTGGTTCGGCTCAAGATGGGTTAGGTGGACAACTGCGCTCTCTTTAAGCTGTTTTATCGGCTTCATCTGGCGGGAATTAACAACAAAAGTGCCGATTGTAGACTTAAAAGTCTTTCTTGACCGCAATTTTATTGTCGGAACCGCACTTAATTCGGTTGTTGGAGCTGTTTTGTACTCAACTCTGGCGATTTTGCCGCTGTTTTTGCAGCATTTAATGGGTTATACGGCTACTTTGAGCGGTCTGGCGATTAGTCCGAGGGGGTTTGGGTCGCTTGCGGGGCTTGTCGCAGTGGCATTTCTTTCCAACAAGGTTGACCAGCGTTATGTGGTCATTACGGGCATGCTTCTTCTTACCATTTCGAATCTCATGTTCGGTTCGATGAATTTGAACATTGGGATGGGCAATATTATTTTCCCGAACATAATTTGCGGGTTTTCTTTCAGCCTTTTGATGATTCCGTTGATGACAATCACTTTTGTAACCCTCAAAAACAGCCAGATGACCAACGCTTCGGGGATTTTCAACCTCGCAAAGAGCGTGGGCGGTGCAATCGGTACTTCTATCGTTTCCACGCTCATTCAGAGGATGGGGCAGGTTCATCAGACGCATTTGATAAGAAATTTAACCTATTCAAACCCCGGATTTGTTGAAAAACTCGCAGCAATCCAGAGCGGAATTGCCGTTCACACAGGGGAATTCGTTGCGCAGGAAAAAGCCAATTTTATGGTCTACATGCAGCTTCAGCAGCAGGCGAATTTGCTTGCTTTCATGGATTGTTTTAAAATATACGCAGCGGCGGTTTTTCTGCTGACGCCGTTTGTGTTCCTGTTCAAAAAAGCGAAGTACAAAAAAGAGGGTTAAAATGATTGCATCCGATATTCTTCTGGAAAAATCTTACGAGGTAAAATATTATGAACAAAACCTCAAAAATGAGCTAAAAGAGGCGTCTTTATTGAATTTTTTGCAGGACGCAGCGACTGTAAGCGCAGAAAGCCTGGGATTCGGGCCGTCTTTTGTGTTTTCGAATAATCTTGCGTGGTTTGTGCTCAAATATCATATTGAGCTCTCAAAACCTGTCAAAAATACCGGTTCCGTAATCATAAAAACCGAACCGCGCGGTGCGCACAGGCTTTATGCGTACAGAGATTTTGGAATTTATCTTCCTGACGGGGAAAAAATCGGTTTTGCGTCGAGCCTCTGGGCGCTTGTTGATATGAATTCAAAAAGAATGCTCCCGATGGAAAAAGCGCTTCCTGATATGTTCAAATACGAAAAGCGCGATTCAGACCCTGATTTTGCGAAGATTCCGCCTCTTGAAAGTGAAAAAATAAGTTTTGAAAAAGAATTTGAGGTAAAATTCGACGATGTTGACGTAAATCAGCATGCAAATAACGCAAATTATATCATCTGGGCGCTGGAATCGCTTCCGCATGAGTTCAGAATGAACCACACCCCCGCCGTAATCGATATAAAATACCGCAAAGAAATCAAAATGGGCGGAAAAATCCTTTCCCGCTCGCAAACAATCGCTCCGAACACTACAATTCACGTCATCACAGAAAAAGAAGCCGGTGAAGAGCTTTGCTGTGCGCAGTTTGTGTGGAGATAAGCATAAAAAAAATGCTTACAAATCGTTGCAAGCATTAAATAAACACGAGGATATTAAGAGAGAGAGAGTATATGGATAAAATTTAAATTTGAGTCACTTTTTAAGGTCTGCCGCGTTTAAAGTTTGTTTTGTTTTTGCTTCCTTTAAATTTGATATCCCTTACTCTTATATAAAGTATTTTTCGATTTGAAAATTGCCTGTTTGTTTTAATAATTTTAAGAAATGTTAATAAACACCCCGAAACCCGCTCCATGAGGGTTAATTTTTATATAAAAATATGTTATACTACAAGTGTAATAGCAAGAAAGAGCAAAAATATGAAACGGGTACTCTTGTTGGATCAGAATAATCATCCGCTCCGGGTATGCAGCTGGAAGCGGGCACTGGTTTTGATTCTCAAGGGGAAAGCCCAATGCGCAAAAAGCATAAGTAATATTGAAGACATCATCAACATAGACAATACCCTTATACCTCGCATCATCAGGCTAAATTATGAAGTGGCAGTTCCAGATTTGGAGCTGCCTTTTAGCAGGGAAAACATTTTTACGCGCGACAACTACACATGCCAGTATTGCGGACAAAAATTCTCCGCTTCTGAACTGACGCTTGACCATGTTTACCCGAAATCACGCTTAGGGCCGGATATTTGGGAAAATATCGTTACCTGCTGCAAAGAATGCAACCAGTTTAAAGCCGACAAAACCCCGAAAGAAGCCGGAATGAAGCTCATGCGCCGACCTTACCGTCCGGGCGGATATTTTGAATTTGAACTGTTAAAATATGCGCCGGAAGATCGTTATTACTGGGAAAATTGGGCATGTTAAAAGTGTAATTTATTTTTTATCAACAACTTTTATGATATGCCATCCGAACTGGGTTTGCACGGGTCGGGAAATATCGCCGGGCTCCATTGAAAATGCGGCGTCCTCAAATTCCTTGACCATTTGTCCGCGCCTGAAGTAGCCCAAATCGCCTCCGTTTTTGCCGGAGGGACATTTTGAATATTTTTGAGCCAGATATTCAAAGCTGATGCCGTTATCGAGCCTTTTTTCAATGAGTTTTGCCTCCTGCTCGGTATCCACGAGGATATGCTGCGCACGAACGGCAATTGCGTCTCTTGCCTCGGATTTCAGGTTTGTAAATCCGAAAATTCCACAAATTAATGCAAATATTGTAAATAATCTGAAAATTGTCGTCATAAAAAACTCCTTTAATTTGTCATGCAAATTATAAAACAAATTAAACACGCAGTCACCCTGCACATGTGGAGAATACTTCCCAGCGCCAAACCATCAAAGTGAAAAAAGTTGAATATTCATTTTTTTAGCTCGATTCACTGCGTTCATAGGCGTCAAAAAATGAACATTCAACTTTTTTCACGCTGCAGCATATTATTTTACAATCAAATTATTAAGAAAAAGACCGGCATGACCGGTCTTTGCAAAAGTTATGACATTTTTAATTTTTTATTGGATATATTCCGATTCATAACCCTGCTGCGCGGGAGCGGAATAATCCATTGCGTTTTGCGGATAATTTGTTTTTGCCTGTTTTAATTTTCCGAGATACATTTTTCCGTTTTGAACAATCTGCTGAAGCTGCGACAAATCAGTATCAATATTGTTCAAAATCTGCTCAGCATAGTTTTCTGCACCCTCTTTTGTTCTGAGAGCTTCGTCTTCTGCCTGAATTTTGATAGCTTTTGCTTCATCAATGGTTTTTTCGCGCAAATCCTGACATTCTGCGAGAACCTGTTCTTTAATTTTTTCAGCCTCTTTGTGAACCTGATTTAAAAGCTCGGATTCAGAAAGAATTTTTTCAGCTTCGTTTCTTGCGTCAATAATTATGCGTTCTGCGCGCTGTTGTGCCTCAATCTGGATTTCTTCGCGGCGGCGGAGGATGGATTCCGCTTCTTTGATATCTTCGGGGATAGATGCGTCAATTCTGTCAAGAAGCGTTTCCATGTCCGAACTTTTTATAAGAACAAACCCCGGAAGAAGGTGCAAACCCTTGTCCAGTACGAAGTTAGCGCGTCCTAAAAGGTCTTTGATTCTTAACTGTGTCATAACTTTTTTACCTTTCTTATATTTTATGAAAATATTCTACCACACATGGAGGCACAAATTTCGAAATATCGCCGTTATTTTTTGCGATTTCCTTAACCGTGCTTGAGGAAATGAAGTTGTATTTTGGTTTTGTAATCAAAAATACAGTGGTAATCTCCGGTGCAAGAGCATTATTTGTCTGGGAAAGCTGCATTTCGTATTCAAAATCCGAAACCGCCCTCAAACCTCTAATCAGGACGTTTGAGCCCTTTGCTTTTGCATATTCGATAGTCAATCCGTCAAAACTGTCAACCTCAACATTTTCGTAGTCTTTTACAGACTCTTTGATAAGCGCAACACGGTCAGCAGTGGGAAGAAAACCCTTTTTTGCGTCATTCTGAAGCACAGCAATAATAACTTTGTCAAAAAGCAGGCTTGCTTTATGCAGAACATCCAGATGTCCTTTTGTTATCGGGTCAAAACTGCCCGGATAAATCGCAATTCTCATCTAATACGCGGTTTCCTTTCTCAAAAAACAGATTGTTTTTTAATAGTCTTAATTTATTATA
>OGOC01000913.1_pt1 | contig 27121 bp, 26 predicted proteins | sample 1552561 | NCBI WGS metagenome assembly OGOC01 (sample SAMEA2580148, study PRJEB22360) | human gut metagenome | biome: human gut; feature: human-associated habitat; material: faeces | place: Denmark | collected 2008/2010
AAAGCGTGTATACCCCTAAAGGGTATCCGGGGTTCGAATCCCCGTCTCTCCGCAGGTTGATAAACTGTTTTTATTATTTCTTTCTACTACTTTCCCTGATTTGCAGATTTGTCGGAATGATTACTTGTCTGACTGTTCTATCCCCTTTGATTTGGTCTATTAATAAACGACAAGCCGTTTCTCCCATTTTATAGGTCTGATGTGATACTGCCGATAGTTTCGGTTCTACATAGTTAGCATGTTGTTCGTCTGTATAACCGATGATAGCTATATCTTCCGGAATGCGAAGGCTGTGACTTTTAATAACTTCTATGGCGGCAAAGGCTAATGTGTCATTCATGGCAAGAATGGCATCGGGAGGTTGAGGAAGGGATAACAAAGCTTCCGTTGCTATTTTGCCCTCTTCATAATCTATTTTCCGACAGATTACCAGTTCTTTTTCAATGGGAATATGATTGTCACGGAGAGCTTCCAGGTAACCGTGTTTTCTTCTTGTCACAATATCCAAATGGTTAGCTCCTCCTATGAAAGCCACTCGTTTACTACCGGTATCCAATAAATGTTGGGTAGCCATTTGTGCCGATTGCACTCCATCTGCTACTACCGAAGAAAACTGGTCGGTCAGGCAAACACGGTCGAAGAGGATGAGTGGCATATTAATATCCTTCAGGGCAGCAAGATGAGTATAATCTGTAGTTTCTTGGGACAGACAGGCAATGATACCCTCTACCCGCATATTGACTAAATTCTCAATATTCCTTTTTTCATATTCGTAGGATTCGTGTGAAGTGGTGATGATGATAAAGTATCCGTTGTCCACTGCCATATTCTCTATCCCGTTCAGGATGGATGCGAAGAAATGGGTAACGATATCCGGTACAACAACTCCAATGATACGCGGGGTATTCTTTCGCAGGCTCATGGCAAAAGGATTGGGACGGTAATTCATTTCTTTTGCCAGCTTCTTGGCTTTAGCGCAAAGCTCACTGCTAATTTCAGGGCTGTCTTTTAGTGCCCTGGATACAGTGGGAATGGATACGCCTAATGCTTGGGCGAGATCTTTTAATGAAGTATGTTTCCGGTATTCCATTTCTTAAGTCAGCTATATTAGATTCATTTACAAAGAAAACACATTCTCCGATAAAAGAGGGTATGGAAGGATGTTTTTTTTACGTAAACCATTACGTATTGTTTTCGCTTCTTATATGCTGTCCTGAAATTATTCTTACCCTATTTTTGTCGCATCTAAAAACTTTTAAATTTAATTAGTTATGCAATACCATGAAATCGGAAAGACAGGGATGAAAGTATCATCTCTCAGTTTTGGAGCTTCTTCTTTAGGAGGGGTTTTCCATGATGTTAAAGAGAAAGAAGGAATTGAGGCTGTGTTTACTGCTGTCGAATCGGGCATGAATTTTATAGATGTTTCCCCTTATTATGGGCATTATAAAGCAGAGACTGTTTTAGGAAAGGCCTTGAAAGACATTCCACGTGACCGGTATTATCTTTCTACCAAGGTGGGACGTTATGGAAAAGATGGTGTCAATACCTGGGATTACTCTGCAAAACGTGCGATAGAAAGTGTATATGAGAGCATGGAACGTCTCCATATCGACTTTATCGATTTGATTAATGTACACGATATTGAGTTTGCTGATCTGAACCAGGTTGTTAATGAGACATTGCCGGCATTGGTAGAATTGCGTGAAAAAGGAGTTGTCGGACATGTCGGAATCACTGACTTGCAACTTGAAAACCTGAAATGGGTAATTGATCACTCACCCAGTGGTACGGTAGAATCTATACTCAATTTCTGCCATTATTGCCTGTGCGATGACAAGCTAGCGGATTTTCTTGATTATTTTGAATCGAAAGGAATAGGCGTGATAAATGCTTCTCCGCTATCCATGGGATTGTTGAGTGAACGGGGTGTTCCTGCATGGCATCCAGCTCCAGAACCTTTGGTGGATGCTTGTCGCAAAGCAATGGAATACTGTAAAGCAAAGAATTATCCTATTGAGAAATTAGCTATGCAGTTCTCTGTTAGTAATCCTCGGATTGCGACTACATTGTTCAGTACAGCCAATCCGCTGAATGTGAAAAAGAATGTCTCTTTTATTGAAGAGCCGATTGACTGGGCGCTGGTGCATGAAGTACAGGAAATTATTGGGGAACAGCAACGCGTAAGTTGGGCTAATTCTTAAAATATAGCTGTCTATATGGACTATACAATAATTGATGCCCATGCCCATCTATGGTTGCGGCAAGATACGGTGGTGGATGGATTTCCCATTCGTACACTGGATAATGGACGTTCGTTGTTTATGGGAGAAATCCGCCAAATGGTTCCTCCCTTTATGATGGACGGGGTGAATAGTGCAGAAGTTTTCCTGTCGAACATGGACTATGCGCAAGTGGCTGCTGCTGTTATTACACAGGAATTTATTGATGGTATTCAGAATGAATATCTGGCAGAAGTTATTTCTCGTTATCCTGATCGCTTCTTTGTTTGCGGAATGTGTGAGTTCCGTAAGCCCGGGTTTCTGGCACAGGCAAAAGAACTCATTGCAAGAGGTTTCAAAGCTATTAAAATTCCGGCTCAACGCCTGTTACTTACAGAGGGACGGGTGATGCTGAATAGTGAGGAAATGATGCAGATGTTCCGCTATATGGAAGAGCGGGATGTGATGCTTTCCATAGATTTGGCGGACGGAGCAACGCAAGTTCCCGAGATGCAGGAGGTCATTCAGGAGTGTCCCCGGTTGAGAATTGCTATCGGGCATTTCGGAATGGTGACACGTCCGGATTGGGAAGAACAGATACGGCTGGCTCTTCATCCCAATGTGATGATTGAATCAGGAGGAATAACCTGGCTTTTCAATGATGAGTTCTATCCTTTTAAGGGAGCAGTAAAAGCTATACGGAAAGCTGCCGAACTGGTCGGGATGAAGAAACTGATGTGGGGATCGGATTATCCGCGTACTATTACCGCAATCACTTACAAAATGTCGTATGATTTTATAGTGAAATCACCCGATTTGCAAGAAGATGAAAAAAGGCTGTTCCTTGGAGAAAATGCCCGGAAATTCTATGGATTTACTGATCTTCCTGTATTGCCATATATCAAAAACATGTCTGAATAAGAAGATAATAATACCATGAAAAAAAATACTTATACGATACCTTTGGCGCTGGTCTTCTGCCTTTTTTTCCTTTGGGCAATTAGCAGCAATCTGCTCCCGACAATGATACGGCAGTTGATGAAAACCTGTGAACTGAACACCTTTGAGGCGTCATTTACCGAAACTGCCTATTGGCTTGCTTACTTCATTTTCCCGATTCCGATAGCTATGTTCATGAAGCGTTATAGCTACAAAGCAGGCATTATTTTCGGTTTATTGTTGGCGGCATTGGGTGGTTTGCTCTTTTTCCCGGCTGCCATGTTGAAAGCCTATTGGGCCTATCTCTGCATTTTCTTTATCATAGCTACCGGTATGTGTTTCCTGGAGACTGCTGCTAATCCGTATGTTACCGTTTTGGGGGCGCCCGAAACAGCACCACGACGGTTGAATCTGGCACAATCTTTCAACGGACTCGGCGCCTTTATCTCTGCTATGTTTCTGAGTAAACTGATTCTGAGTGGCACGCATTATACACGTGATACTTTACCCGTAGATTATCCGGGTGGCTGGCAGGCTTATATACAAGTAGAGACGGATGCAATGAAGTTCCCTTATCTGATGCTGGCCTTGTTGTTGGTGATTATAGCAGTGGTGTTCATATTTTCCAAATTGCCGCAGATAGGAGATGAAAGTAAGACCCCTTCTTCCGGTTCAAAGAAAGAAAAGTTGATTGACTTTGGTGTACTGAAACATTCACACTTGCGTTGGGGGGTAATTGCGCAGTTCTTTTATAATGGCGGGCAGACAGCGATCAACAGTTTGTTCCTTGTCTATTGCTGTTCTTATGCAGGACTTTCGGAAGAAACCGCAACAACTTTCTTCGGACTTTATATGCTTGCTTTCCTTGTAGGGCGCTGGATTGGTACAGGACTGATGGTGAAATTCCGTCCGCAGGATATGTTGTTGGTTTATTCCTTAATGAATATTCTTTTGTGCGGAGTGGTAATGATTTGGGGAGGTATGGTAGGATTATATGCCATGCTGGCTATCTCTTTTTTCATGTCTATTATGTATCCTACCCAGTTCTCTCTGGCTCTGAAGGGATTGGGTGACCAGACAAAAAGTGGTTCGGCTTTTCTCGTGATGGCTATTGTCGGTAATGCCTGTCTCCCTCAGTTGACGGCTTATTTCATGCACGCCAATGAGCACATTTATTATGCAGCTTACTGTGTACCGATGATTTGCTTTATATTCTGTGCCTACTATGGCTGGAAAGGTTATAAGGTTATTGATTAAACAATTAATTTCAAATATATAAAATGAAAGCAGTTCAAATAGTCAACCCCTCTGAAATGAAGGTGGTTGAACTTGAAAAACCGGTGGTTGGTGCCGGTGAGGTGTTAGTGAGAATTAAATATGTGGGTTTCTGCGGTTCCGATTTGAACACCTTCCTGGGGCGTAATCCGATGGTAAAATTGCCTGTAGTGCCAGGGCATGAAGTAGGTGCGGTAATTGAAGAGATAGGTCCGGATGTTCCGGCAGGCTTTGAAAAAGGAATGAATGTGACTCTGAATCCATATACTAATTGTGGTAAATGTGCCTCGTGCCGCAATGGTCGTGTCAATGCCTGCGAACATAATGAAACATTGGGAGTGCAGCGGAATGGCGTGATGTGTGAGTATGCTGTATTGCCCTGGACTAAAATTATTCCGGCAGGTGATATTTCTCCGCGTGATTGTGCCTTGATTGAGCCGATGAGTGTGGGATTTCATGCCGTTTCGCGCGGTCAGGTGATTGACAATGAATATGTGATGGTCATCGGTTGCGGTATGATTGGTATAGGTGCTATTGTTCGTGCCGCTCTTAGAGGTGCCATTGTTATTGCTGTGGACTTGGATGATGAGAAGTTGGAGCTGGCTCGGAGAATGGGAGCGTCTCATACGGTTAATTCTAAAACGGAAGATGTGCATAGCCGGATTCAAGAGATTACGGAAGGTTTTGGAGCTGATGTTGTGATTGAAGCTGTCGGTAGTCCTGTGACTTATGTAATGGCTGTGGATGAAGTTGCTTTTTCAGGGCGTGTCGTTTGCATTGGTTATGCGAAAAGTGAAGTCGCTTTCCAGACGAAGTATTTTGTCCAGAAAGAATTGGACATACGTGGTTCCAGAAATGCATTGCCGGCCGACTTTCGTGCGGTCATCAACTATATGAAGGCAGGAACTTGCCCGGTAGAAGAATTAATAACGAAGGTAGCAGTACCTGAAGATGCATTGGAAGCTATGACGGAGTGGGCGGCTAATCCTGGAAAAGTATTCCGTATCCTTGTACAGTTATAAGAGATTTCAAGGTCTTTTAAATAAGGCTTTTTTAAAGTAAAAGAGGGTGTATTCACTGTAGGAATGCACCCTCTCCGTTTTCAATCGGTCAGTTTAGGTTGGTCTCTTATTGTTTAATCCTATTTTACTATTTTTTCAGATCTATCGTATAGGTTTGTTTTCCGTCATAAATCGTATTGACGATTATTTTTAATCCTTTCTTTCCTGTCAATTGCTTGGCTATTTTATCCAGTCTGAATGATACGATTCCCCAACCCGGCGTACGTTGTTCATCGTTATAGGCATTGTGCCGGAATTCCAAAGTGAAATACTCGTCTTCTGGATCAGGTGTCTCGGCTGTTTCATTTATGACCAGGTTCAGCATGTGCTTCTTATCTGGATTATTGCTGTGGAAGAACTGGTGTTCTATGTTCAGATAATTTCCCGTAATCCATAATGAGGTAGCATTGATACGGTCATTACCGATGCTGTCAGCCGTTTCCTCGGTAAGTGGAATAATATCTTTTGTCAGTATGTTCTCAAGTTGGATAAGTTTCACATTATAGTCATAGCCCGGGATATCTTCTTCCAATGGAAGGAAATGAATAAATACACGTTGGTTGTTTTCCACTGTGTAGTTATGGATGTAAGTAGTATCACTGGGATACATCTTATCACCGTCATCCAGATTAAAAAAGTATTCCTTTTCTCCTATAACTTCTATAGTACCGATTGTGAAACGAGTACCACGATTTTCGTCATCATCATTCAGACAAGACTGTAACATCGGTATTATTAAAAGTGCAAATGTAAATACTACCGAATAAAATCTCAGCTTCTTCATCAATTGTTGTTTTTTGGGTGTTAATCTTATTTTCTACATGTATTCAAAAAATGCAATGGGAGGGTAAATACTGCATAAAGGACTGTTAAAGAAACAAAAGAGTTAATTTCTTGCTCGCTACGTGCAGTATTTCTATCTTTGCCGCATTTATAAGGTAAACACGTGTCAAAGGAAAGAATGGAAGAACAGGAACTGGCAGGACGGTGCAGGCAAGGCGACAACCTTGCCAGGAAGGAGCTGTACGAGCGCTATGCAGGGCGGATGCTCAGCGTGTGTCTTCGTTATGCGGGTGACCGTGATACAGCAGAAGACCTCATGCACGATGGTTTCTTGAAGCTCTTCGATTCTTTTGATAAATTCACTTGGCGAGGTGATGGATCCTTGCGGGCGTGGATGGAGCGTGTTATGGTGAATACGGCGCTGCAATACTTGCGCAAGAATGATGTAATAAACCAGTCGGAGGGGCTGGACAACGTACCCGAAACGTACGAGGAACCCGATGCTTCGACAGTGGAAACTATTCCTCAGAAGGTGCTGATGCAGTTTATCAGTGAATTACCTGCCGGTTATCGCACCGTATTCAACTTATATATATTTGAAGAAAAGTCTCATAAGGAAATTGCCCAGATGCTGGGTATTAATGAGAAGTCATCGGCTTCGCAACTGACACGTGCTAAAGCTACTTTGGCTACAAAAGTGCGGGAGTGGATGAAGAACAATGCTTAATGAAGGAAAGGACGTATGATGAAAGATGATGAATTATGGTTGAAAAAGATAAAGGAGCGGCTGGATGATTATTCCGAACCGTTGCCTGATACCGGCTGGGAACGGTTGGAGAAGGTATTGCCTGCCTCCGCACCCATGTCTGTAGGGAAGAAGAAACAGATCATGTTCCGTCGTTGGGCGATGACGGCTGCGGCAGTTGTGCTGGTGGCTGTATCGTCTGTTAGCTTGTGGTTGCTGCAAAGTCCGGTAGTGGACGAGGTGCGTCGTGCGGCTGAACCGGCTTTGGCAACGATACCTGATGTATTGCCGGAACAGACAAAGCCGGATACTCAAGGAGAACAGCCGGAACCTGTTATCCGGCGAGTAATTGAACAAGGGGATTCTCGTTATCAAACTCTTGTAGCGCAGCATTTGGAAACAGAAAGCAATGTTCAGGAAGTAAACGTGAACCGGCAAGAAGAAATAGTGAATTCAGATTTGAATTCAAATGTGACAGAAGAAACGGGAAAAACGGAACAGGCAAAGGAAACGGAAACTTCATCTTCGATTCCGGAAAAGAAAGAACGCGAAGTATATCGTCCTTCCGGCAGAGATAAACTCCATTTGCCTACTGAAAAGAAATCATCTACCGGAAATAAAGGTTGGGCGGTTGGCATGTCTGTAGGAAATACAGGAGCACTTGCGACGCTGGATAATGCAAATGGTGGTATGCAGTCAAGTCCGAATTCAACTCCTATGTTTAGTGATAAACTGGATTTACCGAATGTTTCCAGTGGTATTCTGGATATTCCTGAAGGACAGGAACTGGTATTTGAAGGTGGAGTACCTTATCTGCGGAAAAATACCCGTCAGGTTAAAAATATCAAGCATAAGCAACCTCTTAGTTTCGGCTTATCGGTACGGAAAGCATTGCCGAAAAACTTTTCTGTGGAAACCGGTGTGACTTATACGATGTTGTCGTCTGAAATAACTTATGAAAATAGTTCGGAAAAAACAGATCAAAAACTGCACTATATCGGTATTCCGGTGCGTGCGAACTGGAGTTTCGTTAATGACAAACGTTTCACAGTGTATGTATCTGCTGGTGGTGCAATAGAGAAGTGTGTCTATGGTAAGATAGGAAGCGAAAAGGAAACGGTGAAACCCGTGCAATTGTCTGTAATGGGTGCGGTAGGTGCTCAATATAATATTAGTAATAGAGTGGGAATATATGTAGAGCCTGGTGTTTCCTATTTCTTTGACGATGGCTCTCCGATAGAGACTATACGAAAGGAGAATCCGACGAACTTTACGTTGCAGGCAGGTATCCGTCTGACTTACTAATCAGTACATAACCGTTTCCTTCAAAAGGAAATGACTATATATGTAACGGGTGATAACAATATATGTAATGCAGTATTACATTTTTTGTTATCACCCGTCCCTTTTATTCTTATTTCTTAGTTTACTATAACCGTTTCAAAGTATTCCTTGAATAACTTTTCTGCACGTTCCAGTTGTTCGGGAGTATTTTCTTTTACTTCTTTCAATTGGTAATCCCATCCCATAGCTTCGTACTTATGCACGCCCAGACGATGATAAGGAAGAATTTCTACCCGCTGTATACTTTTATATTGGCCGAGATGTTCGCCTAAACTGCGAATGTCTTCCTCAAAATCACTATATCCCGGTACTAATACATAGCGTAGCCAGAAAGGTCGGTTCTGTTCCTCCAACCAAGCTGCGGTATGTAAAGTTTTTGTATTGCTGCATCCGGTCAGCTTCTTATGGCGTTCGGGATTGAATTCTTTGAGATCCAGCAGCACTAAATCCGTCAGACTCACTAGTTCTTCAACTTTTTCATTCCAGATGCCGCCATTGGTATCCAGGCAGATGTGAATGCCGTTTGCTTTCAAATCTTTGAACAGAGGTATAAGCGCTTCGGCCTGTAATGTAGGCTCACCACCCGAGAATGTGATGCCACCCTTTTTTCCGAAAAATACTTTCTGGCTGATAGCCATTTGCAGAATTTCTTCCGGTGGGGTAGGTGTCCCCCCTTTTGCATCTATTGTATCCGGGTTGGCACAATACAGACAACGGAACGGACAGCCTTGCAGGAAAACGACGAGCCGGAGACCCGGCCCGTCGAATGTTCCCATACTTTCGTAGGAGTGTACGTTTATCATATTACATTCTTTCGTGGAAACTACGGCTGATAACTTCTAACTGATGCTCGCGGCTCAGTTTCACGAAGTTCACAGCATAGCCGGAAACACGAATTGTGAGTTGCGGATACTTCTCCGGATGTTCCATGGCATCTTCCAACATTTCACGGTTCAGCACGTTTACGTTCAGGTGGTGTGCACCTTTAGTAAAGTAACCGTCCATCATTGTTACCAGGTTTTCAACACGATCTTCCGGTGTCGGACCGAGAGATTTCGGGACGATAGAGAATGTATTACTGATACCGTCCTGTGAGTCACGATAACGCAACTTGGCTACGGAGCTCAGTGATGCGATGGCACCGTTCTTATCGCGTCCGTGCATCGGGTTGGCACCCGGGGCGAAAGCTACACCTTTGGCACGTCCGTCAGGAGTAGCACCTGTTTTCTTACCGTACATTACATTAGAAGTAATCGTCAGCAATGAAAGAGTAGGACGGGCATTCTTGTAAACGGGCAACTTTTTCAGTTCTTCGCTGAAATAATATACCAAGTCTACCCCAAGGTGGTCCACACGGTCGTCATTATTACCGAAACATGGGAATGTACCGTCGATATCGAAACCTTCCGTCAAGCCGATTTCGTTGCGACGGGCTGTAACCTTTGCATTCTTGATGGCTGACAGTGAGTCGATGGCAATGGAAAGACCGGCTACACCATAAGCCAGATTGATGCGTGGATTCGTATCGATAAATGCCATCTGAGCCTTTTCGTAATAATACTTATCGTGCATGAAGTGGATGATGTTCATTGCCTCGTTGTAGACACGGGCAATTTCGGTCAGAACTTTCTTATAGTTCGACATTACTTCCTCGAACTTCAATGTTTCACCGGTCAATACGGGAATACCTTTTACCATGACAGTACCGGTATTTTCGCAACGTCCGCCGTTGATGGCAAGCAACAAGGCTTTTGCCAGGTTGGCACGTGCCCCGAAGAACTGTATCTGCTTGCCGATAGCCTGATAGGATACACAACATGCGATACCATAGTCGTCGCAGTTACGTACTTCGCGCATCAGGTTATCATTTTCGTATTGGATGGAGCTGGTGTCTACGGATACTTGTGCGCAGAATTCCTTGAAACCTTCAGGGAGTTCAGGTCCCCAAAGTATGGTCAGGTTCGGTTCGGGAGAAGGACCGAGGTTATACAATGTTTGCAGGAAGCGGAAGGAAGTCTTTGTTACCTTTACGCGTCCGTCGTTGAAACGTCCGCCAATGGCTTCCGTTACCCAGGTCGGGTCTCCGGCAAAGATATCGTTGTATGACTGCATACGCAGATGGCGTACCATGCGGAGTTTGATAACGAACTGGTCGATCAGTTCCTGGGCAAATGTTTCATTGATTTTACCGTGTGCCAGGTCATATTCAATAAAGATGTCGAGGAACGAAGAAACGTTACCCAGAGACATAGCTGCACCGTCTTGTTCTTTTACAGCGGCCAGATAAGCCATGTACACCCATTGTACAGCTTCCTGTGCGGAAGTAGCCGGGCGACTAAGATCGAGTCCGTAATATTCGCCCATTATCTTAATATCTTTCAAAGCCTTGATCTGCTCTGCCACTTCTTCGCGCAGGCGAATACGGTCATCAGTCATCGGACCGGTCAGATTGTGTAAATCTTCCATTTTGGCTTCGATGAGGCGGTCGATACCGTAAAGTGCCAGACGCCGGTAATCACCGATGATACGTCCGCGGGCATAGTTATCGGGAAGTCCGGTGAGGAAACCCAATGAACGGAATGAGCGGATCTCTTCAGTATATACGTCGAATACGCCGTCATTGTGTGTCTTGCGATAATGGGTAAAGATATCCTTTACTTTATCATCTACTTCTACACCGTTTTCGCGGCAAGCTTTAGCTACTACATTGATACCACCGAATGGTTTGATGGCACGTTTCAATAGCTCGTCTGTCTGCAAACCAACGATAAGTTCATTCTCCTTATCTATATAGCCGGCCTGATGTGAAGTAATAGTTGATACAGTGTGGGGGTCGAGAGAACGTACTCCGTTGTTAGCTCTTTCTTCTTCGAGTGCTTTGAGGCAAAGCTCCCAAATATGTTTGGTACGTTCGGTAGGTCCTTGCAGGAAAGAAGCGTCTCCAGTATAAGGCGCGATATTTTTACTCACGAAATCACTGACATTGATTTCTTTGCTCCAAAGCCCGTCGATAAAGGTTTTGTTCAATTCCATAATATTCATTTTGTTAGTGGGTAATGGTTGTTATCCTAATAAGGACTGCAAAATTACTATCTTTTTTCCACATAGCAGTGCATGAATACTCGGTTTTTATGTTGTACGACATAAAATAACTATTGTTAGGTATAGGAGTTACCGGTAAAGTCGGCTTTTTTGTGTTCATTATCTGCACTATTTTACTAATTTATTGGTAAATGGTAGGTTGATAGCGAAGTTGATACTTTTCTGTTATTTTACAAAATATACATATGGATTATTTCAGGCATAGGGCTGCGTCAACTGCGCTGCGGTTATAAAATATCGTAGAAATAATATTTTTGTGCTGAAATATTTGTGATATCAAAAAAGAATAGTACTTTTGCATCGCTTTAAGAGAAAAGCACTTCTTGAAAGAGAAGTTTTTGGAGAGGTGGCAGAGTGGTCGATTGCGGCGGTCTTGAAAACCGTTGTACTGCGAGGTACCCGGGGTTCGAATCCCTGTCTCTCCGCTGAACTAACCGGACAAAACCGGACAAAGAACAGCCAAGTCCCACAAATTCAACGATTTGTGGGACTTTTTTTATCCCCTTATGTCTGCCCTACCGGACATCATTTAGCCCTTAAAAGACAAAGTTAGTAACCTAACTCGTACCCCCGACAACTGAAAGTCCAAAAGGGGTACACTTAGTCCGAAATTGGCGAACTTCTGTCGCTATTTGGCGAGCCTGTATAAACTTCACTTTGAGCTAATTAACGTAGTTTTGTAACCTAAAAAAGTGAGTTTATGAAGAGTACATTTTCCGTTCTTTTCTTTGTGAAAAAGGACAAGCAAAAAATCAATGGCAGTTACCCTATTTTCGTCCGCATCACCATTGATGGTGTGGCAAGTCGTTTCAATACCAAAGTGGACGTTCAACCCAAAATATGGGACGGCAAGGCGGGCAAAGCCGTCGGACGTTCTGCAGAAGCTATCCGTATCAACCGATTGCTGGATGATATAAACGCATCCCTGAATACCATTTATCATGAACTGCAACGGCGTGACAATTATGTTACCGCCGAAAAGGTGAAGAATGAATTTTTAGGTCATAACGAGAACCACGTCACCATCCTTAACCTTTTTCAAAAGCACAATGACGATGTGAAACAGTTGGTCGGCATATCCAAAACGATTGCCACTTATCGTAAATATGAAGTGACCCGCCGCCATCTTGCCGAGTTTATCCAAAGCAAATACAATATATCGGATATTGCCATTAATGAAATCACTCCGATGTTTATTACAGACTTCGAGTTGTATTTGCGTACTACCTGTAAATGTGGTTATAATACGACCGCCAAGTTTATGCAGTTCTTCAAACGCATTATCCTGATAGCCCGTAATAACGGCATCCTGATGGGCGACCCGTTCGCCAATTATAAAATCCGTTTGGAGAAAGTGGATAGAGGATATTTGACAGAGGACGAAATAAAAATCATCCTTAAAAAGAAGATGGTTTCCGAACGGCTGGAACAAGTGCGGGATGTTTTCATCTTTTCCTGTTTCAGTGGTTTGGCTTATACAGATGTTGCTAACTTAAAAGAGGATAATATTCGCAAGTCCTTTGACGGTAATTTGTGGATAATTACCAAACGCCAAAAAACGAATACAGACGTGAATGTTCCTTTGCTGGATATTCCTAAAATGATATTGGAAAAGTACAAAGGTAAATTGCCGAACGGAAAGGTACTTCCTATTATCAGCAATCAAAAACTAAATGCGTACTTGAAAGAAATAGCGGACGTTTGCGGAATTAAAAAGAACTTAACTTTCCACCTTGCAAGGCATACTTTTGCCACGACAACTACACTTGCAAAGGGTGTACCTATTGAAACTGTCAGTAAGATGTTGGGACACACCAATATAGAAACGACACAGATATACGCCCGCATTACTAATAGTAAGATAAGTAACGATATGCAAGGGCTTGATAAGAAGTTTGTCGGCATTGAAAAAATCTACAAAGAAGTAGTTCTGAAATAGCTGTATAGAGGAACTTATCACAATTTGTGATAAGTTCCTCTATGCTTTTAATTATTCACCATTAAATAGTAACATTATGGACTTACAAATCATCCAAAACAAAATCTTTGAGGTCAGAGGTTGCCGGGTCATGCTCGATTTCCATTTGGCAGAACTTTATCAGGTTGAAACAAGAGCTTTGAAACAGGCAGTTAAAAGAAACTTATCTCGTTTTCCGAGTGATTTTGCCTTTCAGCTAACAAAGGATGAATGGCAGGGACTTATCACAGTTTGTGATAAGTTGCCTGAAAATATCCGGCACACACCGGCCCCGCCCCTTGCATTTCTTGAACAGGGTGTCGCCATGCTTAGTAGTGTCTTACGTAGCCAAACCGCCATAGACGTGAACATTTCCATCATGCGGGCTTTTGTCCTCATGCGTCAAATGTCAATCGGTTACGAGGAACTTCTTAAACGCATTGAAGAACTGGAACAGAGTACGGATGCACAATTCAGTGAGGTTTACCAAGCACTTACCCAGTTGCTAAGCAAACCCGAACCGAAGCCACGAAAACCGATAGGATATAGAGTCTATGACGAATAACAGTTTAAGGTATTGAGTTGCCTAAAGGGGTATCACCGATGATGCCCCTTTTTAAGTTCCCTAAAGTAATGTATCTCAATCACAAATTTTAGCAAAGTTACAGTTCGGCGGGGACAAGTACCAAATCCGTACCGCCGTTCCGGTTTTCTAAAAAATCTCCACACCTACGGGTCGTATTTTTTGAAAAGATATGGTTGAAGTCCCCGCCAAATTGTGGGTGTCCGGCAAAATTTCTTATTGTTTAATTTAAAATTCAGTAGTCATGAAAACAACAGAATTTACCATGCCGGAAATCACCATCTCTTATAAGGACAATGCAAAAGCATCCGAAAGAATAAAAATCCTCTCTTCTGAAACTTCTTATTCCCTTCTGAAACAGTTTTATACTGAATGTATGGAACACCACGAAGAAAGCCATGTAATGTTCCTCAATCGGGCTAACAAGGCTTTAGGCGTTTCCCTAATTTCTAAAGGCGGCATGTCTGAAACGGTAATGGACGTGAAAATCATCCTGCAAACAGCCTTGAAAGTCCACGCTTCGGGAATTATTCTCTCACATAACCACCCATCGGGCAACCTACGTCCGAGTGAACCGGACAAACAAATTACCTCAAAAATAAAAGAAGCCTGCAAGGTCTTGGATTTACACCTGTTAGACCATATCATCCTAACAGAAGAAAGTTATTACAGCTTTGCAGACGAGGGGCTTTTGTAAGCCCTTTTTTTGTCACTGGCAACAAAAACACAATATCCTAATTTTAAAATAAAACCATTTTTCCAGTTTCTCTGATTGTAAATCTTCCTCTTAGGCAGTTCCCAGCCGGAGCAGTCATTATCGTATCACATAGGCAAAGGTATTTCCGTGTTCTTAACGTCTTTGCAAGGTCAAGCCCTAAAGTGTTTAAACAAAAATCTTCCTGTTGTACTTCGTCCAAAGAGTATTTTTCTTTAAAACCTTGCAAAGCCTAAACACTACCCTTTAAAGCCTATATGAAACGAAAACGACCGCCCCGACCGGAAACGCATAAAAAAAAAGTCAGATTTACGAGAAACAGGAAAAAAGGTTATGAAACTTCAACTCCCTTACCTCTCAAATCCGCATAAATTTTAAAAGGCACAGAATTATGGAAGCAGTAACATTATCGGAAGCAAGAGTTTATGTAGGCACATACGCCAAGTATAACAACGGTTCACTTTTCGGCAAGTGGTTAGACCTGTCCGACTATTCGGATAAGGACGAGTTTTTGGAAGCGTGCCGGGAACTGCACAAGGACGAGCAAGACCCGGAATATATGTTTCAGGATTACGAGAATGTACCCGAAAGCCTGATTTCCGAAAGCTGGTTGTCTGATAAGTTCTTTGAAGTGCGGGATGCCATCGAGAAACTAAGCGAAACCGAGCAGGAAGCATTTTTCGTATGGTGCGACCACCACAACAGCGATATAAGCGAGGAAGATGCGGACGACCTTGTTTCTTCCTTTGAGGATGATTATCAGGGAGAATATAAGGACGAAGAAGATTATGCCTATGAAATCATAGAGCAATGTTACGAACTGCCGGAGTTCGCAAAGACCTACTTTGATTATTCGGCTTTTGCCCGTGACCTGTTTATGACTGATTACTGGATGGATAACGGTTTTGTTTTCCGTTGCGCCTGATTACTAACCGGGTGGAGCAATCCACCCGCAACACACCAATACAATGAAAGTATATAATAAGATAGCGACTTTTTTACGATGGTTCATACTTGCTTTTATCATCTATCAGGCAGCCACCAGCACCGCCGGGACATGGATAGCTTTAATCATAGGCTTTTTTATTCTCCGGTTCTTTCTCCGGTTGTTTATCTCCGCCGTTTACCTGTTTTGTATGGCGTTTATTTTCATTGTGTTGCTTTCGCTTTTAATTATCTGATAACTCATTATAAATTATAACGATATGGAAACTTTAAACAAAAACGGGGTAAGCATTACCCAAACACCGGGAGAAGAAAAATATATAAAATGCTGTTTAGGCGCATTCAGGGGACAAATCTATTTTCAATATGATTACCGCCACACGGATAACGAACTGTTCAGCACCGTTGCCAAAACACAGGACGAATGCCGCAAACGGCGGGATGAATGGATGAAAATTTAAAAGGTAAAAAGGAAATCCGGCTGGAGATATCCAGCCGGATTTCCTTCTACTTCTTGAAACTAAACAGAAAAGAAAGTAATAAAAAAATCCTTTAATTCTAATTAGATAAACGCCTTTTTTCTATTCTTAATTCTTTAAATTTTTCTTTCAATTCATTATAATCAGGATGTTTTTTAATCCAATAATTGGTTTGTTCTGATTTGATATCTTCATATTTTATTTTAGGTGATAATGTATATAATTGCTGAACAGTCCTAACACTAAATCCTATGGCTGATACACAAAAGCCTATTATTAGCCATAGATTTTCACATATATATGTTCCAAAGCTAATTGTGTTTTTCGTATTACAATAAGAAATAATAAGTAAAATAATACACAAGATAAATCCCATAAAGAAGATACACTCTAAAAGCAGTATTAAATAAAATTTTATTAAACAAATAGATTTATCCTTTTCTATTTCCATTTGTGATATTTTTTTGGAAATAGAATCTATTTCCTCATTAATTTTATTGATTCTTTTTTGTTTCTCTAATTCTGCTTGAAGACCTTGAATAGTTTTTTCATCTTCTGCTGATTTCATATTAGATACACTTACTGTTTTACTTGCTTCTTTGACAGCCTCTTCAAGTTTTGTTAATTTTTCCGACAGATTAATATTTTTCTGTTGCTTACTTAATTCCTCGTCAACTGCTATTTTGATTAAAGCTTGAATATGACTTTTATTTACTTCTTCCTTGTTATCTATATCCTCTTGTTCGTTTTTAATCACATAATTAACTTCATGTATAGCTTTTGTTGACCTTTTAATGAGAGCAGTATAAACCGCTTGATAGTTATCTTGCGAATAAGTTTCATCTGATTCTTTGTAGTATTTAGAAACAAGCCTAAGTTTTCTGCGTATATCAGTATTATTAAGTGCGAAGCATCTTGACATTACTTCAGTAAGTCCATTTTTTTTAATCAGAGAGCTGTGAGAGTTATGTATCCATAAGTCAATAACTATTTTTGCAGGATGCAATAATAGTGGTAAGGTATCTTGTTTACTAAAGTATAATATTAAATCCGAATTTAGCGAAACAAAATAAGCATTTATTTTTTCAATAGAAACGATGTCTTTTCTTTTCTTTGAGATGAAATCTCTTAGATATACATCATGTATATCTCTAATGCCATTGTTGTAATTCTTCTTCCTGAATTTTTCTAATTCTTTAACACTACGTTTGTTTTTATATTCTACTTCAATTTTATCTAATTCATTTTCTGATACTGGAAATATAACTATCCCTTTATCGGAAATGAGCTTGCTTAGGTTATTTCTTATCTGAAGAATTTTTGATGGGCTTAAATTACGTCTATGATACGCATCTTCAATAGCTGTGTTAGGACGAGGACCTTGCTCTTTTTCAACGGAGCTTAGAATGTAATTTATTTCTCTTATCGTAAGAGCGTGTATTTTGGGAGTATTACCTGAATTTATTATAATTTCTAATAGTTCTTGTGCATATTTAACATTATCAATATTATCAAGATCTAAGGCTGCTAACACTAATGAAGAATCTAAGAAGTATTCAACACAATCACTTGATTTTATGTTGATATCAGCCTTATTTCTTTTAAGAAATCCAGCAATAATAGAGCCCCAAAAAATATCATTAGCAATGTTATATAATTCTACATTACTTTCTTTTAACCAAAATAGGAAACGAGTGAGATTCACATATCCCTCGTTTATAAGCGTTTTTTCACCTACACCATCAATATGTGTAAGTATTTCCTCTGTATGGTCGGAATAGAAATCAATAAAAGATTTTTCATATGATAAACCTTCTGCATCAAGATATTGCTTATATAGAATATCTAATTTATCAAATTTGGAGGATATTTCTTGTGATTTATTGTCTATTGATAAAGTAATTGAAATGTCCCATGCTTTCTTAATTTTAAATTGCTTCCCATTTTCATATACAGAAAGTGATATGCCATTATCTTGTAACCCAATAGCCTTTATTGATTGTTTTAAGATAATACAAGGAATGACAATTCCAAAATCAGCATTGATTAAACTTTGAAGTTCTTCTAAATCGTAATATTTTTCTATATCGGTTTGTGTATAGTATTGATTTACAATTTCATATTTGATTATAGGAAAATATACATCATTGTACAAATCAGCCCCTTTTGTATCATAAAGGGCAGTTATTAAAGCGTAATTAGTCTTATTCATATATTTTAAACTTCAAAATATGTATTAATCGACAAAATTAACTAAAAAAAAGCACCGGAAAGAATTTTCTCCGCTGCTTCTTAACATATTCAATAAAAACGTTTTTTATTTCACTTCCTAGTTGTTATCATTGTTAAATGAAAAGGTAAGTTGCTCCACCTGCCCGAAGCTATCCTGAAAATACACATCTACCGTTTGCTGGTCGGTGGATGCAGAGGTATAGTAAAGCCGGAATGTTTCACCCGGAAGCGGGTACAGGTCATTCGGCAGTAGAACCGTCCCATCGGACATTTTCAGCGTTCCCGCCCCGTCCGGCTGGAAATAACGAATGAAATACTTTGTTTCCTCATAGCGTCCGTCCCGGCGAAGCTGACACCTGATTTCGGCGGTTTCACCTACCTTTAATTTCTTCGGTACAGGCATCGTTTCGATACTGAACGGGTAAGACTGCTGTATATCCACGTTGTCATTACACGCGCCTACCAATAATAAGGCGGCCATTACATAGCAGCCTATCAAAATACGGCTTAAAATCTTTCTCATATACATTATATATAATAGGTTAGTTTATCACATGATTATCTTTAGACCGATACCAAACTGTGTATGGAACTTGCCAACGGAAGAACCGAACAGGCATCTTTCCCGTGCATTAATCAGAAACACCACCCGGTCGGTGATATAACTTTCCAGTTCCAGCGTCAGCGCACCGCCATAGACAAAACCGTCCTTATCGGTCAGGGTCGAGCCATCGGGCAGCAATTTATCACCCCAGTTACTTGTTTCGTACCCGACAAGGGCAGACAAGCCCAGCGAAAGGAAAAAGGTTTTCTTCCGGTCTGAAAGGAAGTTCATATAGTAACCGCCCTCACCTGTGAACTGGCTGACTGGTATTTGCAAATCCTTATAGGGGTAATGTTTTTCGAGGTATTCCCCACCGATAACCCACCTGTTCCCGTTTTTGGTATAGGTACTCATGGCAGCCCCGAAGTAATAGGCGAAATCGCTTTTACTGTTCCAGTGAACACCGTCCGCCATACCACCTGTAACCTGCAAACCTTTCATTCCCGGCAGACATCTTTGTGCGTGTGCCTGGTTAAAAGTCAGGCACAGCGCAAAAAGGGATATAATACAGCATATCCTTTTCATGTTCATTTGATTTTAAGTTCGTTAATTACTTTAGCTGCCACTATATCCGAATTTTCCACCCGGATAGTTTGGTGTCTGCCCCCGTTCTTTTCCACCAGTTCAATGACTAATATCTTATCGTCAGGGATAGTGAACTGTGGGACGGTGTACACGGTACGGACGGTACTCTTGCCGCCGATAACCAGTATCTCGTTATAGCTCCGTACCGGGTCAATCGCCGTTTCCTGAATAGCCGTTCTTTTGGCTACTTTCTTATCCACAATTTTGAAGCGGATAAAATCGGTATCAAACGGCACATTTGAACTGTTTTTCGTTTGCGTATGGAAGTAGAACAGCCCGTTATGCGAATAAATGCCCTTTACCAAGAACTGCACCCCGAAATGCTTGCATCCCAAATGCTTTATTTCCCGGTCATTGTTCTTGTAGATGGACTGCATAATCAGCTTTACCAAAAGCGGACTTTCGTTACCCAGTTCACGGAAATAGATGTTCATCCGGGTATGGCTGAAATCCGTTGTGTCCTCATTCTCCAAGAAATCTTTCATTTCGATGTTCAGCATTTCCGGTTCATGTGCGTACTTCGCATTGAAAGAATAAAAACTGCCATCCTCACAGATAACGGAGAAATTGGTTTCCCCGGGAAAGCCCTCTGTCGTAGCTTTCACCCTGACAACATTTTCCGCCCCGTCCGCTTTTCCGGCAATGATGTAGTTACTCCCTAAATCCACGTACTTCACGGCAGACGGGAAAATAATGTGTACCGTTTTTGCAAACGTCACCTGTACACCGTAAGGTGTCACCATTTGGCGGTAAGGCAGCTTCTTTGTAATGCCCTGATACAAATCGTTACTTTGTGCTTTCACTGAAACCATGCCCATGATAAGAGCGAATAAAATCATTAACTTTTTCATTTGGATTGAAATTTTTGTGGTTGATAAATAAATTACTGTTGTTTGGCGTAAAGCATCACCTGATAGTTCGCTTTCAGGTGTACTTTTACCGTTCGGAACTTCTTTGCAAGGTATTGTGACCCGCCTTGCATCAAGCCCCTTGTAATATCCATTGCGACCTGCTGCCCGGCGGATTGTGCAAAGGAAATGCTCGTACCCAGCCCGGCGCCGATATTCGCTATCGCTTCTTTGGCTGCTTCCTGTTCCAGTGACGAGGGGACGGAAATCCCCTTTTGCCCGTCACTGTCGTAAACGGCAAGTTCCACCGGAATGATGTTACCCGCATATTCGAGCGAGGACACCAGTATGTCGAGCCGTTCACCCTGCACTTTGGCACTTCCTGAAACAAGGCTGTTTTTCGGGACAATGACGTTCCCCGCTTGCAACGGTTCTAACAGCCGGAGCTTGACTGTCTGCCCGTCAGTAAGTGTTTGGTCGTTATGAACACACGCCCGGATAGTGTTCTTTCCCATCGAATAACTGCTGCCGACCGCCGTATTAAACCCGTAATTGCGTGGCTTGCTGTATTCGGTAATAAATTCGCTGTTGCTCATAGGTTGCTGCAATCCTGAAACCGTCCTGTCCGATACCGCCTTTACAGAAGTGGTACTTCCTTTTTCCTGAATGGGTGCGGTAGGTATCACTTGCGCTACTTGTTCCTGCTGTCCGCCGTTCATATACTTTGCCGCCAGTTCGTATGACTTTTCCATAAGAGCCACCTGTTCATCCATGCTGCTCGCACCGTTTTCTTTCGCATCGAGCCGGGCAGTGAGTTCTTCCACCTGACGTTTCAGTTCCTCTTTTTCCTTGTCCTCTTTCGGCGTTTCGTAGAAACTGCCTAACTGACGGTTCATATCCCGGTAAGCTGCCGCCGAAGACTGGATAGAGGAACGGCTATTGTCCGGCGCACCCGCCCCGAAGTCAATCACGACGTTTTTCGGCTTTTCCGCCGGAGCATCATCTATCAGGGTCAAATCTTCCCCGTTCCCGTTTTCCTCTCCGAGTGAAAAGGCAAAATCCTGTAAGGAGCGCATCTTGTCCGCCTGTTTGTTCTCCATCTGTTCCTGTTCGTAGGCTGCCTTTTTATCGCTGATTATCCCGTCCCCTTTGGGTTGCGGAATATCGGCGTTAAAGCCGCCCACGCTTTCTACCTTTGCTTCGTCCTTTTCGGACGGTGCAAAAATCAGGTACATACCCCCCAAGAAAACCAGTCCCATAAGCGGGTAAACCAGCATCTTTTTTCGTTGCTGTATCTGCTGCGGGGTAAGTTCCTTTTTCTCTTTTTCTTCTTTCTTCCTGTCCGTTTCCGGTGCGGGAACTTCATTCTTCACTTCTTTTTCTTCCATTGTCTGACTGATTAAAAATGTTCGTACTGTCTTTACCTTGTAGCTGCAACTGCCTGATGTGTTCTATCCGTATGGTTTCGCCGTCCTCTTTGCCTATCCGGTAAATGGATGATACCGTAAAGTAGATGGATAGCCCGCCGAAGAACAGGAACATAAGCAGGATTACTGCCAGCCTTATTTCCGGTGTCATGCGCCCGCACAGGCGGCGGAGTTTTTCATCCGCCCAGTCCTGCACATGGGTAATCGCCTGATTAACCGGAGAAAGTATTTTCCGTATCATGGCTTACCGCTTTATCGTGTTCAAGTCCTTGTTTTCCGTAATCTCGAAACCTTCCATGATAAAGCCATGCGGGTTGTTGTCACTCCTTACGGCGTTCAGCAACCGACAACGGGTGACAAGGCTTCTTTCCGTCACGCTGCTTTCACGGATAATCATTTGGCGGGCATAGGTAGCCACCGCATACGGGTACACATCGAAATTGCAAGAAACGCTGTCTATCCGTATTGTTTGGCTGATATTGCCCGATATGATACGATTGTAATACCCTTTTTCCGAGAGGTCACGGTAATAATTGAATGCGCTCTTGTCGGCAAGGAACAGCGACCGTTTGATATTGCTTTCGATAGCGTTTTTATCCGGTGAGAGTGTGAAAAAGAGTTCGTGGAAACGTTTCACGTGTTCCCTTGCTTCGACCGGACGGTTTTGCGAGAGGTCTTGCGAAAGCGCAAGCATCAACGATTTGCCACCGTCCAGCACATAAATCTTCTGCCGTTGCGCTTCGGCAAACGTATAGGAGTTCCAAACGGCATACCCCGTTATCAGGGTACACATGACGACAAACACAATCCCGAAAAAACGTATCTGTCTGAAACTGGTTTCAATGTTCTTTAAACTTTTAAATTCCATCTTGATTTTTATTTATTGGTTACCTTTGATTAGTTTACCGCCGACCCTGCCGCCAGCGTTTCCGGTTGCTGCCCCGGCTACCGCACCGACACCGCTACCCGTTTTATTAGCCGCACTGTTTATGTTCCGGCTCATGTTACCCATTCCGCCCGCCTGAATAATCCAGTTCGATACGGTGGGGATAGTGAAGTAACCGATGATGCCAATCAGCATAAAAATTATGTACACGCTGTTACTCCCGTCCGGTATGAAATTGGGGTCTGATAGTTCCTGAATATCCTTTTGCAGCATAAGCACCTGTATTCGGGCAAGTATGGAACTGAACAGGTCGGAAACGGGCAGCCACAGGTAAACGGAAATGTACCTTGTTATCCATTGGGTCAGTGTCGCCTGAAAGCCATCGTACACACTGATGGCAAAGGCTATCGGACCCAGTATCGCCAGTACGATAAGGAAAAAGGTTCGGATAGTGTCTATCACAAGGGAAGCCGCCTGAAAGAGCAGTTCCAGAAGTTCCCTGAACCAGTCCCGGACGGATTGCTTGATATTGTGGGCTGCCCTGTCCATGTACATACCGCCCATTGTGGCAATATCTTTGGCAGACCATCCCAATTCGTCAATCTGTTTATCAAAGGCTTCATCCGAAACAAGGTAAGCCGTTTCCGGATTGCGCACCATCGCTTCATATTCCAGCTTGTCCTTTTGTTCCCGGTAAGCGTTCATATCGAAAGTTTGCGTTTCGAGCATATTGTTGCAGCCCTTGACTACTGGCGACATGACGCTGTTAATTGTACCCAGCACGAATGTGGGGAAGAACATAATGCAGAAACCAATCACAAAGGGACGCAGAAGCGGGTAAACGTCTATCGGTTCGGCACTGGCGAGCGACTGCCATACTTTGGCAGCCACATAGAACAAAGCCCCCAGTCCCGCTATTCCTTTGGCTACCCCCGCCATGTTCCCGCATAATGGCATCATGTCCGTGTACAGACTTCGTAAAATCTGATGCAGGTTATCAAATTCGATTGCTAATAACATATCTTTGATTTATTAGAGGTTACCAGTAACGTTCATCCGCCGAGCCGTAAAGAGTCATTACCCGGTCGGTGTCCTTTTTCTTTTTCGTACGCAGGTAGGAAACGGAAATGTTCTTGCGGGTATAATAACTCACCAAATCCCGGTAGTTCCTGATGGCGTTATACGTCCGGTCGATAACGTCCATCCGTTCCTTGTCCGACATGGAAAGCCCGTTGATGTTCACCACGCTTTTCATTTCTTCCAGCACATCGGAACTTTCCTGCAACAGTTGGGTATAGCCGTAGGCGATAGCGGAAAGTTCATCCGGCGTGTAGTTTTCATCCGAAAGCATCTTTTGAAAACTGTTCACATAGATGTCGGAAATCTCCCCGATAAGCAGGATGGACTTTTGCACTTTCCGGGCATCTTTGACAAGGTTATGTACTGATTTTAAGGCATCATAATAGTCTTTTCCCTGTTGGTAAATCTTTACGGTTTCCTGAAAATTCTTTATCATATTCTGTGCGGTCGATGAAGTCTGAATGATATTCTTTGACGCATTGATAATCCCTTGCGCCAAGTTTCCGGGGTCACTCACGACCCACTGTGCGTTCACTTTTCCGGCGAACAGGCTGCAAACCACGAGCAGCATTATCATCTTTGTTCTCATACGCTTATTTCTTTATGGGTTGGTTACTCCGTTTATATTCTCCACTGGGTGAAAGCAGAATCCGGTCGTTCTCCTTATCGTAGGTCAGCAGGACGGAAAGCCCCGTTTCGATGAACAGGTTTCCATCCTGTTCTGAAATCTGATAGGTTTCCGTTTGGATAGTCCCCCGGTAGGTCTTTCGATAGGTTGTTACCCTGTATTGCCCGTTTTCTTCAAAAAGGGTAAATGCCGGACGGTTCTTTATGCTTTCCCAGTCGCCACGCATCGCCCGCAAGCGGTCGGCGTTCGTTTCCTTACAGGAGGAAAGCCCCAGTAACAAGGTGCATAGCAGCACCGGAAACAAGATTTTTAAATGTTTCATACTGATTGATTTTTAAATTGTTGATTGATTACTTTTCAGGATTGCGCTTGCTTTCGGCAAGCCGCTTGATAGCCAGTTCGAGGTTACCACCTAACTTTTCGGACAAGGCGAAAAGTTCCATCTTTTCCGTTTCTTCGGTCGTGTATGTAAAATATTCTTCCAAACTCACTTCTGTGGCATAAACGGCGGATTGTGTACCGCCTAAGCCTATCCAAACTTCCTTGTATTTCCGGTTCGGATGGTTGGCAAGGTTGATGGAAAGCACTTGTGAACGTTCCTTGTCGGTCAGTCCTAAAAGGGTCTGTATGCTGTCAAACTTGTTTAAATACTTCCGTTGGTCGAGCAGTATCTTGCAATCCGAATTGTTTATAATACTCTCTTTTACAATGGGTGAGGAAATAATATCTTCCACTTCCTGTGTGACTACAATCGCTTCACCAAAATACTTTCTAACGGTTTTGTACAAATATTTTATGTAATCCGCCATATTCGCCGATGCAATCGCTTTCCACGCTTCTTCAATTAAAATTAATTTCCTGATACCCTTTAGTTTACGCATTTTGGAAATAAATACTTCCATGATGATAATCGTAGTAATCGGGAACAGGATTTTATGGTCTTTGATATTATCCAACTCAAAGACAATGAAGCGTTTATGCAGCAAATCAAGCTCTTTGTCGGAGTTCAGCAGGTAGTCGTATTCGCCCCCTTTGTAGTAAGGTTCTAATACATTCAGGAAGTTGTTTATATCGAAATCCTTTTCCCGGACGTTCTTTTCTTGCAGGTGTTCCCGGTAATCGGTTTTCACATACTCGTAGAACGTATTGAAGCAGGGGGTAATGGAACTGTCTTTGGTAATCAGTCCGATATAGGAACTTACAGCGTTTGACAAAGCCACTTCTTCCGCCCGTGTGGGTGCTTCATCGTCCCTTTTTCCACAGGGTCAGGATAAGCGTTTTGATACTTTCCTTTTTCTCGATGTCAAATATCCCATCTTCAACATAGAAAGGATTAAACGCTATCGGGTTTTCGGTGGTATAGGTAAAGTAAATCCCATCTTCCCCGTGCGTTTTCCGGTTTATCATTTCACACAGTCCCAAGTAACTGTTTCCGGTATCAACCAGCAGGACGTGCGCATTTTGTTCGTAATACTGGCGCACCATGTGATTGGTGAAGAATGACTTACCGCTACCACTCGGCCCAAGTATAAACTTGTTGCGATTGGTAATAATACCCCGCTTCATGGGTAAATCTGAAATGTCAATGTGCAACGGCTTTCCCGTGACCCTATCCACCATCTTGATACCAAAGGGAGAAAGCGAACTTTTGTAGTTCGTTTCTTCGGTGAACAGGCAAAGAGCTTGTTCGATAAAGGTATAGAAACTTTCTTCCGCCGGGAAGTCCGCCTGATTGCCGGGTATTCCCGCCCAAAACAGGGTCGGCGTGTCGGTGGTGTTATGGCGTGGTTTGCACTCCATAAGTGCGAGCTGTGACCCCACATCATTTTTAATGTGTTTGAGTTCGTCCCGGTCGTCACTCCAAGCCATGATATTGCAATGGCATCGCACGGAGATAAGCCCCTGTGAATGGGCTTCATTCAAATATTCCTCTATCCAAGACTTGTTTATCTGATTGGCACGGCTGTATTTGGAAAGGGAGTGCATATTGCGAGCCATCTTTTCAAACTGTTTCAGGTTCTCCGTATGGTCGTCTATAAAGATATACTGGTTATAGATATGGTTACAGGAGAGCAGCACACCCACTGGGGAAGCGAACGATAAACGGCAGTCGCTCCGGTCGGTGGATAGCTTTTCATAGCGGGTATCTGTTCCCACCTTGCCCGGCATATCTTCCGCATCCGAAAGGGTATGCAAACAAAGAATATCGTCACCGATCCGCATATCTTCGGCATTCAGTTGAATATCTTTCAATGTGGTGGTGTCGGTCTGTGAGAGTGAAAAGTATTTCTCCACGATACCCGCCGTTTCCCTTGTCCCGGTTATCTCGTCCGAGTTCAGGCGGGTAAGGGTGATGAAACCGCTATCGTTCATAATGCTTTCAAACTGCCCCACCGCTTCAAGAAACTTTGTGACCGTCTCCCTGTCCTTTATCTCTTTGGGTACAAGGAAGCCCCGGCAGAGAGTGGAGAAATTGCTTTGCATCCGGCTACGTTCCTTTGTCGTTTTCGTCAGGAACAAATAGCAGGTATGGTTTAAGAACGGTCGTTCATTGAAATGGCGTTCAAAGGAACGGGAAAGGAAACTCAAATCATCCTTTTGGATGTCAGGCGCATAGTTTTCTTTAATGAAGTCGGGTAGGTCAGGGACATTACTGCCCCTTTCCCCCCTAAGAACCGTAC
>OGOC01000915.1_pt1 | contig 27104 bp, 17 predicted proteins | sample 1552561 | NCBI WGS metagenome assembly OGOC01 (sample SAMEA2580148, study PRJEB22360) | human gut metagenome | biome: human gut; feature: human-associated habitat; material: faeces | place: Denmark | collected 2008/2010
ACACGGTGAAGTGCTGAGACTCATCGGACTCGAAGCCGAGGAAGCCATGTATGAAGCGACGGGCCATATCAACACGCATAAAGGGCTCATTTTTTCACTCGGCCTTGTCCTCGGCGCGGCAGGTGAGGTGAGCGCGGCGCAGCGCGAAGCATTCGATGAGCTCGATGAAAAGACCTTCATCAAAAACGTTTTGGATAAGACCGCTGAGCTCGGAAGACTCACCCTCACGGATTTCACCGGAAGGCCCTCTGAAGAAACGCCGGGTATGCGTGCGCATCGTGACTATGGACTCACGGGCATTCGCGGTGAAGCCGCGGCGGGCTTTCCGGCCATTGAGACGCCGCTCCTCGCGCTCTGCAGTCTGCCGGAGGCGGATCTGGATGCCCGCAGACTGCTTGAGGCGCTCTTTGAAATCATGAGCGAACTTGACGATACGACATTGGTGCGGCGGGGCGGTATTGAGGCGCTTGCGGCAGTGAAGCGCTGTGCTCGTGATTTGCTCCAGTCCGGCGCTTTGCGCCAAGCCTCGTGGCGTGATGCTGTCCATACAGTGGACCGCGAGTTCGTCGCCAGACGTCTGTCGCCGGGGGGCGCAGCAGACTGCCTGTCGGTGATGCTCTTCCTCATCTGGCTCGCGCGGGAGCAGTGAAGGCTAATTGGCGTTCGCAGCACTTCATCGAAGCTGCTCGATGGACTGAAACGCCAGCAAATGAGGGGCGCAGTTAGTTAAGCGTCATGCCATTCGCAGCCGATTGCTCGAGATGAATCGGAAACGAAAACGTCGTATATGTGGTGTATATCTTAAATGTAATACGAACTTACATTATTTGATTTCCTTTAAAAACAATATATTGGTGCCGTAACGGAAAAAGACTGGATTGCGGAGAGTACAGGGTCAAAGCCATGATTATTGCGGTCCGCAAACCCATCAGGGTTGCATGAATCATCGAAAAACATTTTGTTTTCTGAATGTCAGACAGATTTTGACGAAGCTTCGTGCAGGGATTACGCAGCGCTTTGCTGCTTTTAGGCAATTGCGCCATTTTTTTTGATTTAAACCTCTTCAAATGAAAAAAACACTTGCTGCACTCTCCGTTCTTGGAGCTTTCGCCGGTTCATCCTTGGCTGCTGATGTCACCCTTTATGGTGTTATTGATACCGGTTTGGTTTATCAGCATGCAGATGCCGATCTGCCGGATGTCGATACGGTTGACACCTTCCAGATGAAGTCCGGCGTGACCGCCGGTTCCCGATTTGGCCTGAAGGGTACGGAAGACCTCGGCAATGGGCTTAAGATCGGCTTCGTTCTTGAAAACGGTTTCGTTTCGGACACGGGGAGCTTCACGCAGAATAACCGCCTTTTTGGCCGTGAGGCCCAGCTTAACTTGTCCGGCGCTTTCGGCACCGTCGCCTTCGGCCGGATGGGCAGTCTCGCGAGCGGCAACGGTACCTTCGGGCTTCTCGGCAGTCTGTCGCCTTTCGGGACCTCCTGGGGCGAGTATGCGGCTAATGCCAGTACCGTGATGAGCGGTTTTGACCGCTATGACAACACGGTTACCTACGCAACGCCGGCCTTTGCGGGCTTTAAGGCTTATGCCCAGTATTCGTTTGATACCGACAGCAAGGATGACTACGACGGTGCAGGCCTGCATGGTGTGGAAGGGAAGTCGTCCGTCGACCGCTATTACGCGATTGGGCTCACTTATGCCAACGGCCCCCTTAACCTTGCTGCCGTTGTTGACCAAACGAACTTTTCAACGACAAAATGGAACGGCGTGGATTGGGGCAATCCGGTCGATGATGCGCTGACAGTGACAGTAGGCGGCAATTACGATTTCCAGGTTGTCAAGCTCTATGCCGGGGCTCAGTATTTTGACAATGCAGACTTGAACAGCATCGACAATATTTTTTCGAAAGATTTTGCGCTGTCTCCCGCACAAACTGAACGTTTCCAGGTAAAGGGTTATGGTCTCACGATCGGCGCTGATATCCCGGCGGCAGGGGGTACCTTCAAGGTGGCAACTTCCTATCTGGACGGCACGATTGACAAGGTGAACGGCTGGGATATGGCAACCGCAATCGGAGCAACTTTCGGCGAAATTGATATTTCCCGTTGGAACACATCTGCAGGGTACCTTTATTCGCTCAGCAAACGTACTTCGCTTTACGGCGTCGCTTCTTACTCATATCAGACGGTGAAAGGGCAGAAAGATTTCAATGGGTATTCCCTCGATGTTGCCCCGACGGTCATTGAGGTCGCCGCAGGTATTGTGCATAAGTTCTAAGCGCTGATTTTTCTTTCAGGCATTTGGGAACGATTGAAGCCCCAGCAGGTGACCCCTGCCGGGGCTTCAGCATGATTGCTTATAGGCGCATGAATAAGCTGATCAATAAAAAACATTTCTTCCCTGTCAGAGGGCCTTCAGCTGCGCCGAAAGCGCTTGGGCATGCTTTCTGGCGTTGGCAAGATAGTTTTCTTTGTCATTTTGGGCGGCAGGAACGGAGTAGCCGTACGACACGACGGGTTCGGCAAAAATCATGCTGCAGGCTTTGGCGGTGACGGCGAGCGGCGTGAGGAGCTCAAATACCGTGTGGCCGGTAAAGCCGTCGCGTTGGTAGGCCGCCTCCGGAGCGCCGGCGGTGATGGAAAGCAGCACGGTTTTGCCCGAAAGCTTTGCGCCTGAACCATAGGCAAATCCGTGAAGCAGCACCTCGTCAATCCAGGTCTTCAGGAGCCCCGGCACCGAGTACCAGTTAAACGGGAATTGGAGCACGATGACGTCGGCTTTCAGGAGCGCTTCCTGCTCTGGGACCGGATCAAAATGGCCGTCCTTCACTAGTGAAGCGAGTTCGCGGAATTGGGCCTGCGGAAACGCTGTTCTGAGGCTCTCCAGAATGGTTTTGTTGGCGAGTGATGCCGAGGGATTGGGATGGCCGGATACAACCAGAATGTTCTTCATGATCAAAATTCCTTCTGCGGGGGCGGTCATTTCTTGGAAACACCGCTGTGAGCATTGATATATAGTTCGATATCGAACGTTGATGAATGAATACTAATCCGGCTGGACCGCGTGAAGCGTTATTAGCAAAACTCAAAACGTATCCAAAGATTGCTAAGGGTCAACCCTTAGAAGACTGAGTCTGGTCAAAACGGATGAATTCAAATGCCCCAGAGGACCGAAAGCCCATTGGAAGGCAGAAAAGGTTGGATAAACTTCCTAGAAAGGCGGGTAAACCCGCGTATGCGAAAAAAGTATCCACAAACGCTCTCAAGCCGATAGAACCGGCTGGCTCAGAACGACATGACCCGCCTCAGCTTTCGGTTTGCAAAACGAAAAAGCACTGCTTGGTGCCGTTGGGCGCTGCGCTTTGCTTGCTGTATTCTCGCGGCTGCGGTGTCGGTCGATATCCCAGCAGAAGAGAGGGGAACCGGGGCTGTCGTTTCGCTGGACCATTCTGCGGCAGACTTGAAGGTGCCTCCTGATGCGGGAGTCATTCCTGTGCCGGGGACAGATCCGATACGCATTGCGGTCATTACATTTGCACTGCCGCGCGACAATCTGCTTATTGCCGAAGCGACGAAGCTTGCGCTGGCGCCGCTCTTTCCCAATCGCGGCATCAAACTGATTTTCTGTACGTTCGAAGAGTTCGACCGTATTGTTTTGAGCCGCGGAGCCGAGTTTATTCTCGGCACTTCCGGCGCGGTCACACGGCTTTCAACCTTTGGCCTTCGTCCGCTCGCCACGCTGGTTTCCAAGGGAGGCCCGGATCCCAACCGCAATGAAGGGTCAGCGGTGATTGTTCGAGAGGATCACAGGGAATTTCAAACCTTAGGCGACTTGAAAGGGCGCACGATTGCGGCGAGCAACGCGCTTTCCTTCCCGGGCTGGCAAATTGTGCTCGGTGAAGTCGCAAAGTTCGGCATCAATCCCAACGAGTTTTTCGGGAAAACGATTTTCACGGGCGACGCTCGGTCGATTTCGGATATTGTGAAGCTCGTATTGGATGAAAAAGCGGATGCGGGCGTCCTGCGGCTCTGTGCGTACGAGCAGTTTATTGAGCGCCACCCCGAAGCTGTCGGCGAGCTTCGCATTCTGGATCGACGAGACAATGTGGACGTGGCTTGTGTGCACTCCACGGACCTTTATCCGGGCTTCACCATGGCCTCAACGGAGCTGATTTCGCCCGAGGCCGCGCGGCGCGCGACGCTTGCGCTCCTGTCGATGCCGCCCACCGAGCGCGGTGCCCGCTGGACGATTCCGACGAACTACAAGTCCGTGGACGCGCTGCTTGAAGCGATTCGCGTGGGACCGTCCGAGAAGCTCCGGGCGACGATGCTCAATGAACTGATTGACGACTATCTCACCTGGATGCTTGTCATTGCGCTTCTGATTCTCGGGCTCCTCTTCCATGGCTGGCGGGCAGAAGTGCTTGCGCGCCGCCAGGGTGAGCGCGTTCGCGAATTGATGGAGCAGAAGATGGCGCAGGCCTCTCGTCTGGCATCCATGCAGCGTGCAGCATCGCTCACGCAGATCTCAAGCATTTTTGTTCACGAACTGCGCCAGCCCCTTACATCGGCATCGCTTTACGCGGAGGGGCTCGCCCGCCAAATTCGCCGAGGTTCGGCCGATCCGGACCGCATGGCCAAAATCGCTGACCGGATTGCCGACGAAACACAGCGGGCGAGTGAGATTGTCGAGCGTGTGCGCGCCTATGCCAAAGGCCGCAGACTGGAGCGATCCGTTCTGTCGACCGCCGATGTGATGCAGAGCGCCGTGCGCCTCTGGCGCGGACAATCCATGCGGGACTTTCCGCTCTGGGTGCTGGTGCCTAAAAGTGCCGCCCATATTTCTGCCAACGCCTTCGAACTCGAGCTTGTCTTCGTCAACTTACTGAAGAATGCCGCCGAGGCCGCTCAGGCCGCCTGGGCCGCCGACGAGTCAAGCGGCAAGCCCAAACCGGTTAATCTCACGAAGGCCCCGGAGGTTCTCGTGGGCTCCGGACCCTTGGTCGCCTTTACCGCTGAAGTCATCGGTAGCAGCGTGGTATTCATGGTGGCCGACAGCGGCAAACCCCTTTCCGACGAAGAACTCGTGCGCATTGAGGCGGGTTCGAGTCAGCCGCAGGCCGGATCGAGTCAAAAATCTAACGGTCTGGGGCTCGGCCTTGCTATCGTCCGATCGATCGTTGAGGCCTGCTTCGGCGCCATTACTTTTGGGCGAACGGATCTTAATCCTCGCCTGACCGGACTCGCCGTGCGCGTGGCGCTGCCGCTTGTCAGCACATCACAATCCGGCAGAGCCCAAACGGATGTTTCCATTCCTGTGCCTCATGAGCCGGCCGCAGAGTCGGCACAGTCTCTTCCAAAGGATTCAAAGGACCCCAGCAAATGACCGCCGCTCCTATTATCCGCATTGTCGACGACGCTCCCAATATTCACGATGCATTGGCCTACGTCCTTGAAAACGAAGGCTTTATCGTGCGGCACTATGAGAGTGCAGAGTCCTTTCTCATCAACGATCGTCCGGAAGATCCCGGATGCGCGATTCTCGACGTTCGCATGGGGGAAATGTCCGGCATTGTTTTGCATGACCGGATGAAAAAGCTCGGTTCAAAGCTGCCCTGTATTTTTCTTTCAGCGCATGGCGACGTTGACATGGCGGTGGATGCCATTGAAGCCGGCGCCGTCACTTTTCTCTCTAAGCCCGTGCGGACGGAAAAACTGCTCGCTGCAATTGAGCGGGCCCTGACGATTGCTCAGTCTCTTGCTTCTGGGGATCCCGGGCAGACGCTTGACGGCACGCCGGCGAGCGAAACCGCGCTGACCGATGAAGCCGCTCGACAGGCGGCGCTCACTGAAGCGGCCCGCACGGCCTTTCTCTCACTCTCAGACCGAGAGCGCCAGGCGGCGCTTCTTGCCGTCTCGGGACTCACCAACCGGCAAATTGCTGAACGCCTTGAAATCGCTGTGCGGACCGTTGAATTTCATCGGGCCGGTTCGATGCGCAAACTCGGATGCCATTCCGCCGCTGAGCTCAAGGCCAAGCTCTCGCTGGTGCCTGAAGCAAGAGAGGCCTTTGAATAAATACTTGGGGTTTGTCCCAAAGGCTGAAACGAATTTTCACAAATTTGAGTTGCCTAGAAATTCTGCAGTAGACAATAAATTCTTATTCATATGGGTTTGTTAAATCGATTTTTTTCCCGACTTTAGTTCAAATTCCTACCTTCAATCTCTGAAAGTCTCTGAGGCTCAAGGCTTCAGAGCTTTTTTAAATAAACATCTTTTGTAGTAAAAATGTAGGTAGATTCATGTTAAAATTGATTATGTAAAAACGCCGGATCGAGGTATCGGGGCATGGCTATTTCCCTTTCAATCAAGAAGTTCAACAACCGCGAGTACGCCTACATCGTCGAAAGCTATCGCGATCCGTCGACCAAGCGGCCGACGAGCCGAACGCTGGCAAGCTTTGGACGCTTGGACAAGCTGTTGGCTGAGGACCCCGATGCCATGAGCAAAATTGAAGCTCGCGTTAAAGAGCTTCAGTCCAATTCAAAGGCCTACAGCAACACCGTCAAGGAGCGCATGCTCAGCGGCGTCAGTGTTTCGCCGGAAACGACAAAAAGAACAGCTTGCCTTACCTGTACCCCTGCAGTGCTTCATCCGCTTTGGGAAGCACTCAGCATGGCCGCTTACTTCAAGAACTATCGGCGCAATCACAGAGTGACTTATGACCTTGAGAAAACGGTCTTTTTCTCTTGTGCTTCTCGTTTGATCAAGCCCGCATCCAAGCTTTTCAGTTGGCGGCATCGGAATCAGTATCTAACTGATTTTTCTGAGATTGAGCTGCAGCATATGTATGACAGTCTTGACATCCTGGCTAAGCACAAGGACAACATCATTCGAAGCCTCAACAAATCCATCGATGCGATGTACAAGCGCGACCTGACGGTCGCGCTCTATGACGTTTCTACGTTCTATTTCGAAAGCTTCATTGAAGGGGATTTGCGCCGCAGAGGGATGAGCAAAGAACACCGTACTCAGGAAACGCAGGTAGTGCTTGGCTTGCTTATAGATGCCGACGGCGTGCCGTTCACGTATGAACTATTTCCCGGCAATACCGGCGAAGTTCATACGCTTTTGAAGGTGATCGAGAAATTCCGCCGCTCCTACAGCATCAAGGAAGTCATCGTCGTCGCCGACAGCGGCCTCAATCAGCTTCTCAATCTGGACGCGCTTCAGAAGGAAGGCCTTCGATTCATTGTCGGCTATCCGCCGTACATCAAGCTCAGCGCCGCAGATCAAAAGCTGTTTCTGGATGAAGACGACTGGCAGTGGCACCAATCTGACGATGATGATCTGTGGGGCTTCAAAACCCTTCCCCTCTCCATCCACAAGTCATACAAGACTCATGCGACGGGTTCAGTCGAGAAAGCCGATTTTCAGGCTGTCTGCATCGGCACGTTCTCTAAGCGCAGGTATGAGCACGATTTCAAGGAGCTCACTCTCAAGTGGAATCGTGCAGCCTCTCTTGTGGAGAAGGGCTCCGCCGCTGTTGCGGCTGCAGGCCGCAGCGGCTACAAGGCATTTATCCGAGTCGATACGAGCAGCCCGCGATTGAACCAGAAGCTGTATGACAAACGTCGAACTTGGTGCGGCTACAGTGCTTTGCTGACGAACATAAAGGACCCCAATCCGCAATGGGTTTACAGGAAGCTGCGTCAGCTTTGGCGCATCGAAGACAACTTCCGGATCTTGAAGACAAACCTTGAAGCACGTCCGGTATTTGTTTGGACAGACGACCATATCCAGGGGCATTTTGTTTTGAACTACATCGGCTTGGTGATGCAGAAAATCCTGATGAAACAGCTGCGGGAGAAGGGATTGGATTTGTCTGCAGCTGAGATCATCGAAGCGCTGGAATCAATGAAAATTCAGCATGTGAGCGGACTGAAGAAAGCCAACAGTCACTTGTACACATGCAGCAACCTCGAGGCTGAAACGGCCTCTGCTACGGATGAGAACGGTGATAAGAAAACGCTGAGCACGCTCTGCGACGAAATCCTGCGTGCCTGCGGCATGGAACCGCTCAACGCTGTGGAAACGACTTCGACGATCCGCGCAAAACTGCGACTGAAATTGCCGATTCAATAGTTACCGACGAAAGCCAATAGTTGAATAAATCTCGTACTCCCCTGATACAGTAACTAGGACGAGAAAAAATAACTTAAATAACTAGAAAGTCGGGAAAAGAAACGTTCACCCAAAGCATACCGCCCGGCAGCTTTTCTATCGAAAAACCATTCCGGGCGGTGAACTCCGCCGCCCCCTCAAGAGAAGGCCGCGGTCATCAAGGTTCAGAAAGCAATCAACGCAAACGGCCGTGGCAGTCCTTGAACTTCTTCCCGGAACCGCAGGGGCACGGATCGTTGCGGCCGCAATGACGGAAAGCCGCCTGCAAGCGAGCGTTCTCGTCCGCGCTCAGCTGATCCAGAGAACTGCCCTGATCATTCGGCGCATTGAGTCCCTGTGAAGCGCCGGCGTCAGCGAGATGCGATGCATCGGCACGAGCCTCGCCGCGGGCAAGATTGTCTTCCGCAGCAGCCTGCGCTTCTTCAGGCTGTTTGATCTCAACGCGCATGAGTACCGTGGTCGTCGTTTCACGGATCGAGTCGAGCAGCTGCTCAAACATCGTGAAGGCCTCGCGCTTATATTCCTGCTTAGGCTGCTTCTGAGCGTAACCGCGCAGGTAGATGCCCTGACGCAAGGCGTCCAAAGCGGCAATGTGCTGGCGCCAGAGCTGGTCGATCACCTGCAGGAGCACCGAACGGCCAAAAGCAGCGAAAGCGTCATGGCCAACCAGCGTTTCCTTAGCTTCATAGATCTCGTTGGCACGGTCAATAAGCGCCTTCAGAAGATCTTCATCCGTCGTCGCAGTGTCCGCGTCGAGCATCTTCTTGAAGTCGATTTCAATGCCAAAACCGCTCTTGAGTTTGTCGTTGAGCGCATCGAGATCCCACTGCTCTTCAACGGTATCCGCCGGCACAAAGCTGCGGAACAAATCGGTGAAATACCCCTCACGCAGATTCTTGATGAGCTCACTGCAGTCGGTCGCTTCAAGAATCTCATTGCGTAAGCCGTAGATCTCATGGCGCTGATCGTTCTGGACATCGTCAAACTCCAGAAGCTGCTTGCGGATGTCGTAGTTGCGGCCTTCCACTTTGCGCTGTGCGGATTCGATCATGCGAGTCAGCATCTTCGACTCAATCGCAACGCCCGGCTCAAGCTTGAGCCGATCGGCGATGGCGCGCATACGGTCGCCGCCGAAAATGCGCAGCAGCTGATCTTCCATCGACAGATAAAAGCACGATGAACCCGGGTCACCCTGACGTCCTGCGCGGCCGCGCAGCTGATTATCGATACGGCGGGATTCATGACGTTCGCTGCCGATGATGCGCAGGCCGCCGGCTGCCACGACCTCGTCATGGAGCTTTTGCCACTGCGACTTCACCTCAGCGATGCGCTGCGCTTTTTCTTCTGCGGAAAGCGTTTCGTCAGCTTCAATCGCACCTACAGCCTTGTTGATGCCGCCGCCGAGCACAATGTCGGTACCGCGGCCAGCCATATTGGTAGCGATCGTCACCATGCCGGGACGACCGGCATCAAGCACGATCGGCGCTTCGCGTTCATGCTGCTTGGCGTTGAGCACATTGTGCTCAATACCCTCTTTCGTGAGCAGTTGCGAGAGCAGTTCGGAGTTTTCAATCGAGGTCGTGCCGAGCAGAACCGGCTGTCCCTTCGCGTGACATGCCTTGACGTCCTCAACGATGGCCTGATATTTCTCCGCCACCGTACGGTAGACCTTGTCTTGCTCGTCGATTCGGATCATCTTGCGATGTGTCGGAATAACGACAGTTTCAAGGCCATAAATGTCCTGGAACTCGTACGCTTCAGTATCCGCCGTACCCGTCATGCCGGAGAGCTTCTCGTACATGCGGAAGTAGTTCTGGAAGGTAATCGACGCCATCGTCTGATTTTCATGCTGAATGCGCACGCCTTCCTTAGCTTCGACGGCCTGGTGAATACCTTCGCTCCAGCGACGTCCCGGCATCAAACGGCCCGTAAATTCGTCCACGATGACGATTTCACCGTCCTGCACCACATACTGCTGATCGCGCTTGAAGAGCGTATGAGCCTTCAGGGAGGCCATCAGGTGATGCATCAAAATGATGTTCTTCGGCGAGTAAAGCGATTCGCCGGGACCGACAAGACCGCGTTCTGCGAGGATCTTTTCGAGCTTCACATGGCCGGACTCGGAGATATAGACCTGATGGGCTTTTTCATCTACCCAATAGTCGCCTTCGCCCTTTTCCTCCTGCTGGCGCGTGAGGAGCGGCGGAATTTCGTTGATTCGGAGGTAAAGATCCGTATTGTCATCGGCCGGCCCCGAAATGATGAGCGGCGTACGCGCCTCGTCAATCAGAATGGAGTCCACTTCGTCGACAATCGCAAAGTAAAGACCGCGCTGACGGCGCGCGGAGACGTCGTACTCCATGTTGTCGCGCAGATAGTCAAAGCCGAACTCATTATTCGTGCCGTACGTAATGTCGGCCGCATAGGCTTCTTTCTTAACCGCAGTGTCCTGCTGCGAAAGAATCTTGCCGACGGAAAGCCCGAGCCAGTTATAAAGCCGTCCCATCCAGTCCGCATCGCGCGAAGCCAGATAGTCGTTGACGGTCACGACATGCACGCCTTTGCCGGCCAAAGCATTTAAATAGACAGCAAGCGTAGCGGTAAGGGTTTTGCCTTCACCAGTGCGCATTTCAGCAATCTTGCCGTCATTGAGCACCATGCCGCCAATCAGCTGCACATCGAAGTGGCGCATACCGAGCACGCGCTTAGAGGCTTCGCGCACAACCGCGAAGGCTTCCGTCAGCAATTCGTCCGTGGTCGCACCCTTGGCAATACGGTCGCGGAATTCCTGAGTCTTGGCCTGCAGTTCGGCGTCCGAAAGCGCCTCCATGGCGGGTTCGAGCTTGTTGATCGCAGCCACTTGGCGGCGGTACTGCTTAATGAGCCGCTCGTTGCGGCTGCCAAAAATCTTGGTTAAAAGTTCGTCAAACATGTTTTCGCTGGAATTCTGCGTCGCGGCGTCTGCTGTCACGGCAGGCGTCTGCTTGGGTTTTAGGTCTGCCTCGAGAATAGAGCCGTCAAAAAAAGCGGAAGTCTTATCAATAAGACTGCTGCATTACATCCTGCTTAAGGTAGAAAACGCATCCATGCGCCTCAACCCATAAAGCATCGGGCACCATCTCGAGTAGACTTCTCCAAGAAGGGCTAGGCGCTCCGGCATGCTGATGGAAAAACCGTCCAAGACGGCCATATTCCCCAGAGAGCCGAGCACAATTGAAGGATTATCGCATTTTTGCGATCCTGCAATGCCGCCACTGAGCCCGAATTCATTGCGGAATAATGCTTTCCGCAGCAGATTGTCCGGAGACCCTTTTCGTGCCTAGGCTTCGCTCGCTACCTGCCGGCTTTACGCTCAGAAACCGCGGCTTCCGCTCTCCGGAAAAGTCACTCGCCGAATCGAGTGCCAGCGGAAAGCTTCTTGCCGAATACGAACTGGCCTGCCGCGCCGGCAAAGCCATCATGCCGCTTATTGACCAGCTGCGGCTGCCGCTCGACTTTTCATCCGGACGCGGTGTCCGGATAAACACTCAAGGCACCATTACCTTCATCACCGACAGCGCTGCTCAGCAAAGTCGGTTAAGAAATCTTTCTAAACGAATTCTTGAAAATCTCATTACGGCAGGCGTCCCTGTTGTTGCGGTTGACTTCCGTAACCGCGGACGCCGCTCCACACTCAATGAAGTTGAAAAACCTGAGCCGATCCGAACCCCTTCACTCATTGCCGCTGCAGAACTTGAATCCTCTGCAGCCCGACTGATCAATCCTGACCTCAAACACCAGATACTCGCACTCGCAGCAGTGCTTCGCCCTCGGCCCGAAGAAATGCCGCTGGCCGTTGAAACGGCTCTGGAAGGCACGATTGAACGCATTGATCGACTGATCGGGCGTACCGATCGAATCAAAACACTGCTGCCGAGTGCTCCGGACGCCAAACTGATTCCCGATGAAGCCTCTGCCAAGGCGAACCCCGTACTGGCCGCCGTTCGCTCACGTCAGCGCGCACGGCTCGCTCGGCGTACGCTCGCAGAAACCGAAACGAATCAGATCGCCGAAGAAGCCCGGCAAGCGCTGACGCTGCTGAAGACTGCACGTGAAAAATTGATGCCGCCCGCAGCAGAGGAGGCCGCAGCGGAGCTGCCGTTCGAACTTTCTTCCAAAGTACTCGACGATGCCGGCCAAAGCGCCGTCAGCGCCGCACTTAAGATCGCAGGATGGACGGCAAGACTCAACCAAGTGGAGGATCGCCTCACGCTGCCTCTGGAAGAAGCCGTACAAACGCTTGCCGCCAAGGGAACACCGCCAGCCGCCGCCAGCCCCTCACTTCCGAACGCCGGAACGCCTGAGGAGCTTTCGCCGGCAGTGCTTCGCAGCGAGCTCAAGCGAAAAATAAAAGTCCTGCAAAGCAAACTCTCCGAAACGCTTTCGCAGATAAGACATATCGGCGTTCGCATGCCCGAGCTGCCCGATATTCTCTCCGCCGACAGTCGGCTGGCGCAGGAAGCCGCAGATCTCGCACGAGCACGCGAAAAAGGCGACTCGCAGGCTTTGGCTGCTGCGCTCTCGGCAGAAAGCTCCCGCAAACTCCTCTCGTGGGAGTCGCGTCTGGAAGTGAAAAGCCGACTCGACACGCTCGAGCAAACGCTGGCAGCCATGTCCAAGCGTTTTCAGGCCGACCGGCCATGGCTGCTCGCGCCTCGATCCAAATACGCCGACGAGCGTCCTGAGACAATGGAAACGCTGCGGAAAATCGATCGACGGCTGATCAATGAAGAAGAGGCGCTCTCAAGCATGTCCGCAGAGATTGAGACATTGGCAGAAAAAGTCGAAATTCTCCGCGGGGATCTCCCTGACGACGCCCTGAGCGGCATCAACCCCTTGGAAGGTGCGCTTCTTGAATCGCTCAAAATCGTTTTTGCCCGTCTGCGCAGTCTGGAAGCTGTCCTTGGCGGACGTCTCAATGAATCCATCATTCCCTCGGAAGCAGAGGCCGAAGCAGACCCACAGCTCGCCGCCATCCGCGCGCGTCAACTCGCACGGCTTAAAACATGGGATAACCGCGCCGCACTCCTTGCCGCCGCCGAGCAGTCGGCAGCCGCTGTTGATCGAGTGCTCACCGCGCCGCGCGGAGAGGGATTGTCCCCTGAACTCGCCGCTATGCTCGAGCGGGCGGCCGCAGAAGTGGTCGAACGTTTCGAAGCAGCTCGTGCTGCCATAGACCCCGACGCCAAGCCCCTTGAGCTGCCCGATCTTTTCGGTGCGCCTATACCGGCCGACGACAAATCGGAGTCTGCCGCCCCGCACGCCAGTCAAACCGCTCAAGCAACGGAAGATGCCGTACAGGCAGCGGCCGAGGCAGAGGAGGCCCAACAGCAGGAACTTCGCACCAAGCTCGAGGAGCTGCTAACCATTATTCCAATATGGGCCGACCGTCTGCCGCGCATGCCGGACCCCAAACTCATCCCGAATGAAGCAGAGTGCGCCGGCAATCCGCAGCTCTCTGAACTGCGAAGCCGCATGCTCAGCCGGCGCAGTCGCCGTGAAGATCTGCAGGCACGCCTCAGCAGTCTGCACGAAGCCGCGCTTAAGCTGCGCGAACGCCTGGGCAATCCTCTCGCCGACGCCGCCGAAACGGGCCGTTATGCTGCCGCACTGATGCGTGACGCCGACCGTTTTTCGGCAGACCTTGGCAAATAAAAAGCCGCAGGCAGCGTCATACAGCCCGCGGCTTTGCGTTTTCCGTCGGAAAATGCACGATTAGAACGGCAGCTTCCCGTCATCGGGCGCTTCAGGACGAACCGCGGCAGGCTGAGGCCAAAAATCAACCGGACAGTCCTTGGCATGTTCGAACGTTACGGTTTCAAAGGCTGAAGGATCCGCTAAAAGTGCACGCAGCAGCTGGTTGTTGAGGCCATGACCCGATTTTTCCGCAATGTAATGCGCAAGCAGCGGCGCGCCGAGCACATAAAGATCCCCCATTGCGTCCAGAATCTTATGCTTCACAAATTCACCTTGTTCGCGCAGCCCTCCGGGATTGAGCACCCGGAATTCATCCATGACGATGGCATTGGACAGTGAGCCGCCTTGCGCAAGACCAATCTTGCGAAGCATTTCCACATCCTGAACGAACCCGAATGTCCGGCACCGCGATACGGCCTGTTCATAGTTGACTTTGGAAAAGTCAATGTCGGCATATTGATCCGTTGCGTCAATCGCCGGATGACCGAAGGCAATGCGAAACGATAGCCGGAAGCCTTCGTGAGGTTCCAGCCGAGCCAGTTTGCTGCCTTCGCGCACCTCAACGGGCTTCAGAATACGCACGAAGCGCCGCGGCGCCTTCTGCTCAACAAGCCCGGCGCTGTGAATGAGATAGACGAAGGCTGCTCCGGATCCATCCATGACGGGGATTTCCGGCGCATTGACTTCAACGAGACAATTGTCCACGCCAAGTCCCGAGAAAGCACTCATCAAATGTTCAATCGTCGCCACTGCTGCACGCCCGACGTTCACGGTCGTTGCCATGCGCGTGTCGTTCACATTCATGGGCGCAGCAGGAATATCGACAGGCGGATTAAGGTCAACGCGGCGAAAGACAATACCGGAATCTTCTGGTGCCGGATGAAGCACCAGACGGATTTTGCGGCCGCTGTGCAGACCGATGCCGACAGCGGCTACAGACTCGGCGAGCGTGCACTGGCAGAACATGACTCAATACGCCTCAGCTCAAATACTTCGGAATGCTGAATTTCGGCGCCCCTGTCTGCGCGGCTTCCTCATCGGCCTTCTTCTCCGTCTTCGGCGTGCCAAAGATCGTCGGCGGTTCGTCAGACGAAGGCTGCGAAGCTTCAGCAACAGATGCGGGCTGTCCAATTGCCGGCGCAGCGGCGGGTGACGTTGTGTCAACGGTCGTCGTCGGATCAATCGGGCGATCGAGACCGGTTGCGACTACCGTAACACGCACTTCGTCGCCCATTTCCTCAGACATAGCCGAGCCGAAGATGACGTTGGCCTGTTTGGTGACAAAGGTATTGAGCACGCCCATCGCCTCGCGAATTTCCGCGAGCGTGAGACTTTCATTGCCAGTGAAGTAAACAAGCATGCCGCGCGCCCCCTGAAGGTTGGCTCCTTCGAGCAGCGGACAAGCGATGGCCGCTTCCGCAGCTTTGCGGGCACGATCGGGACCGGATGCCGTCGCCAGGCCGATGATGGCGCTGCCGCGCTCGCTCATGACGGTCTTCAAATCTTCAAAGTCGACATTGATCGTGCCGGGCGTATGAATGATTTCCGCGATGCCGACGCAGGCTTTGTAGAGCACTTCGTTGGAGGTTTCAAAGCATTCTTTCATCGTGGCGTTCGGCGGGCATTCTTCTTCGAGCTTCTCGTTCAGAATGACGATCATCGAATCGACTTTGCTCTTGAGATTTTCAATGCCTTGTTCGGCCGTACGCATACGGCGAGCGCCTTCAAAACTGAAGGGCTTCGTCACCACGGCCACCGTGAGAATGCCCAATTCCTTCGCAATCTCAGCAATCACCGGCGCAGCGCCCGTTCCCGTACCGCCGCCCATGCCGGCCGTAATAAAGAGCAGATTGGCTCCGCGGATCGCTTCCGCCACCTGTTCGCGCTTTTCCTGTGCGGCAGCCGCACCGATTTCCGGACGCGCTCCCGCACCCAGTCCGGTGCTGCCGAGCTGGATGTTGACGTGAGCCTTGGAGCGCTGCAGTGCCTGATGGTCCGTATTGGCAGCGATAAACTCAATGCTCTTGGCGCCGTGGGTAATCATGTGCTCGACGGCATTTCCGCCGCCGCCGCCCACGCCGATCACCTTGATCACGGTTTTGAGCGGGTCAAATTCAGGAAGAACTTCAAAAGGCATGTCAACCTCGTTAATGGAATTGGTGAATTATCCGTTCTTTTTGGCCATTCTGCGGACAGAGAAAGCGTTGGACACGTCAATAGTCGCCAATGAAGAATGTCTTCAGGCGCTCACGGAATCCCTGCCGACGCCTGACGCCCCATGCATTCTCTACACCGAGCGCACCGGCGTCGATAGCACACTGCACTAAGCCAGCAGCCACTACCGAATCAGGCCGCTGCAGCAGCGCCGACTCGCCTTCTGCGCGCCGGGGCAGTCCAATACGCACACGTTTGCCCATTTCCGCCGCAGCCGCATCAGCGATGCCCGGGAGCATGGCTCCGCCGCCGGTGAGCACCACGAGTTCGACATGGTCAAAAGCTCTTGCATCAATAAGCAGCTGTCGGTAGAGATGGAAATATTCTTGTGCGCGCGCCGCAAGGGTCTTCACGAGCAGATCCCGGGAATAAAGGCGTGAAAGCGCACCGTGAGATTCAAACTGTACAACTTCACCGGCAATAACCTGCGACAGACGGCACTCCCCCGAATTGCGCTTTAGTTCCTCGGCTTCCTCAAGACTGATGCCGAGAACCATAGCCAAATCGCGGGTGAAAATTTCAGCGCCCCAAGGACGCACGTCAGTGAACTGTACGCGTCCCTCAGCCATCACAATGATCGATGTCGTCTGCGCACCGATATCGATTACCGCTGCGCCGCATGTTTTTTCGGTTTCGGAGAGAACGGCCTGAGCCGCTGCCCAGGGATGCGGCTCATAGTTGATGACCTCCACTCCGGCGCGCTGAATACAGCGCTTCAGATTGTCGGCATTGGTTTTGGAGCCGTAAAGTGCATGCACATAAGCCTCAAGCTTAGGCCCCACCAATCCGATGGGACGGGCAGTCATCACGTCGCCGCAGCGGAACCCCTGCGGAATCAGTTTGATGACAGTGCTGCCTTTGCCTTCTCGCATGGCGGCGAGCCGAGCATTTGATTCGGCCTGTTCAACGTCTTCCCGAGAAACTTCTTGCCCGCGAAGCACCGTTTGTCCAACACAGTTGGCGCTCTGCAGGTACTTGCCGCCGATGGCCGCCCACACACCGGAAAGCTGAACTTCAGCCGTGTACTGCGCTTCCTGCACAGCCTTGCGAATCGATTGAACAGCTTCTTGTACATCAACGACGCACCCTTCCTGTACGCCCGAAGAGCGTGCATTCCCCATGCCGATCACCCGCATGGAACCCGGTTCTGCGCCAGGTCGCGCGACGATGCAAAGCACTTTATCCGTGCCGATGTCGAGGGCGGCAAAGAACTCGCGGCCGTGATCCTGAGACTTCATGAGAGCAATGGATGGGAAAGGAAGGATTCGAAAGAAGGATATTGTAGGACGTCATATGACGCAGTGAGCATTTAGCGGGCAGCTGCACCGCCTTCAGTCTCATGCGACTCGCTCGATGCCGCATCCGCGGCATCATCCGCAGCCGATGCTGCCTCAATATCGTCCACTGAGTCTTTGCTTGATGACGCTTCCGCTTGCATCGTCTTGATGCCCCTCCCCCTCCCGCCGCCGCATCCGCCGCGCCATCGGCATCCCCAAGCGATGGACGAGCACTGCTCTGAGCGGACGCGGCCTGCACGGATGCCAGATATTCCGCCACCTGTTCGCGATTGACCTTGCCGGCTGCAATCGCCCGACGATAGCGGGCATCGAGCGAAGCCGGCGGTCCGCCCATAATTTCCACAATTCGCGGATACGCTTCCACCACCTGACGCAGACGCTCCTCAACGGCTGCGCCGTTAGCATCGCGTCCGAGTTCAATCTTTGTGGGGGGAATCGTCGGACTTTCTATCGTAAGCGTCCAGCTGCCTCGGTCTGAAAGCTCCAGTTCGGTAATCTTGGCGGGAATATGTTCCGTCAGTCCGCTGAATCGGCGCCAGCGGCGAAGCATTTCCGGTACGGCCTGAGCCTCCCCGCGAAACGTTGGAGCCCCGGCCGTTTCCGATCCTTCATCAGGATTGGCCGAAAAAAGCTGACCTTCACCGCTGACGAGCCGGCCGTCTTCATAGACAGCCGCGGCTTCGTATACCGTCACATCAATCATCAGCGCGTCGGGCCAAACACGGCGCACTGCGGCGTACTGCACCCAGGGCACCGTTTCGGCGGCATCTCTGACGGCCTTCAAATCAACCGTAAAAAAGGTTTTGCCTGCAGCGGCGGGCTCCACTGCTTCCTTTAACCTCGCCAACGGCACCTTCTGGACATCCCCGGTCATCTCCAGCCGCTGAAGCATGAAGATCCGCCCATCAGCGGCCTCTCGCACGACAAGCGCGCCCAGTACGAGCACTGCCAGGAGTCCCGCCAATCGCGCCGCAGGAAGCCCCCATCGCCGAAGACTGTAACGCATGCGTTCGGCCGCGCCGAGACGTTCGCGCGGCACAGGAGGAAGTTCATCCGCAAGTTCAGGCGTGCGGCTCCCTGCATGCAGGGAGTCCGCCGCGGCCCGCTTCCCTCCGGCAGCAAGCGTCGGCTCCTGCCGCCCCAGACTGTCCTGAGGCAGCGGGATCTGCCGCAAAGGATTGCCGGCAGCGTCGGTCCGTTCAGTTTGCGGTGCGTCCATCTTCGGTCAAAGCGCAGATCAGATCAAGCAATGTCCGTGCGGGCGAGTCCGAGCACTCGGAGGCAGAGGTCGGCATAGGACAGTCCTACGGCACGAGCCGCCATCGGCACGAGCGAGTGCGGAGTCATGCCCGGCGACGTATTGATTTCGAGCAGAGCAAATGTTCCGTCAGCGCGTTCCAGCGCATCGATTCTCGACCATCCGCGGCAGCCGAGCACTGCGAAGGCTTTTTCGCAGGCAGCTGCAAGCGCTTTGGCCGAAGCCTCTGGAAGCTTTGCCGGACACTCGTAGCGCACAACATCCGTGTAGTACTTATTCTGAAAATCGTAACTGCCTTCAGGAGCACAGATCTCAATCACGGGGAGCGCCTTGCCATCCAGAATGGCCACCGTAAACTCGCGCCCGTGGATGTACTCCTCCACCAACACCTCTGCGGCATCACGCTCCGCAGCGGCATTGAGCGCAGCTCGCAGCGAATGAAGGGAAAGCGCATCGCGATCGAGCTTGGTAACGCCAATCGAGGAGCCGTCATGGCCGGGCTTCACGACAACGCCGTCAGCACCAAACTCGGCAATGGCACGCTCGAGCTCAGCATCCGAAGCGGCTGCCGTCAAACGCACGCCCGCAGGCACGGAAATGCCGTTGGCACGCCAAATGTTCTTCGTAAGCTCCTTATCCATCGCAATCGCCGAAGCCGTCACGCCAGGACCGGTATAGGGTAGACCTATGCAATTGAGGAGTCCCTGTACGGAGCCGTCCTCGCCCAAGGCCCCGTGAAGCGCAATAAAGGCGGCATCATATGCGCCCTCTTCCAGACCGCCCACGCTGTCAACAGCCGGATCCCAGCTTTCAACCTCCAGGCCCTTTGAAGCCAGCGCTTCCTTTACGCCGCGCCCCGATAGAAGCGAAACCTCACGCTCAGAGGAAATGCCTCCCTCGAGCACTACAACGCGTTCAAGACGCGGTTCTTCTGCTTGGGTCATTTGCAGACTCCTATTTTTTATTCCATCAGAGACGACCGGCGAGTTTCGGCGCCGCACGGCCAATTGAACCCGCACCCATCGTTACGACAACGTCACCGGGCTCTACGAGCGAGCGCACGGCATCGGGCACTTGATCAACATCCACCACAACGGGTTCACTGCGGCCAGAGGCTTTGATAGCCTCGGCAAGATGGTGACTGTCTGCACCGGGAATGGGGGCTTCCCCCGCAGGATAAACATTGGCCAGCACGACGCCGTCGACATCCTCAAGGACCTTCACAAAATCATTGAAGCAGTCGCGCGTACGAGTGTAGCGGTGCGGCGGGAAAGCAACGACAATGCGGCGGCCAGGCCACGCACCGCGTACTGCCGCGAGAGTTGCCGCCATTTCGTGCGGATGATGACCATAGTCATCAATCAGCGTGAAGGTTCCGGTGATGCGGCCATCCGCATCCTGAATAGGAATATCACCCCACTGTGCAAAGCGCCGGCCTACGCCCTTAAATTCTGCCAAGCCGCGCTTGATGTCTTCGTCCTTAACGCCCGCCAAGGTCGCGATCGCAACCGCCGCCAAGGCATTGCGCACATTATGTACGCCCGGCAGATTCAGTACGACGGGCAGCGGCGGATGATCGGGGCGAAGAACCGTAAAACGCATGCGCGTGCCATCGGCCGTCACATCAATTGCGCGAACGGTAGCGTCATGAGAAAGACCGTACCCAATCACGGGTTTCGTTACGCGCGGACGAATCGAGCGAACGTTATCGTCGTCCATGCAGAGCACGGCTACGCCGTAAAAAGGCAGACGCCCGAGAAAGTCCACAAAGGCACTCTTTAATTTTTCAAAGTCGTGCCCATAGGTATCCATGTGGTCTTCGTCAATATTGGTGACGGCAGCAATAACCGGCGTGAGGTTCAGAAACGACGCATCGGATTCATCGGCTTCGGCCACCAGAAATTCGCCCGTTCCCAAGCGAGCATTCGCGCCTGCGCTGTTGAGTTTTCCGCCGATGACAAAAGTCGGATCCAGTCCGCCTGCGGCGAGCAGTGATGCGGTAAGCGAGGTGGTCGTCGTTTTCCCATGAGCGCCTGCAATAGCAATGCCGCGGCGCAGCCGCATTAATTCAGCAAGCATCACCGCGCGCGGAACGACTGGAATATCGAGTTCACGAGCAGCGGTAACTTCTGGGTTGTCAGCCTTTACGGCCGAAGAAACGATCACTGCATCCGCGCCGCGGATGTTCTTCTTGTCGTGTCCGAGCGAAATGCGCGCCCCTAACGACTGCAGACGTTCAGTCACGGGCGACGCAGCGATATCCGAGCCGCTGACGACATAACCTAAATTGAGGAGCACTTCGGCGATGCCGCTCATGCCGGCGCCGCCGATCCCGACGAAATGCAGATGATTGACCAGAAACTTCAAGGTGGTTCTCCGTAAAAGGGGCAAATATTCGCGTACGAGCGTCAGGCCTTCGGGATCTTCGGTGCCCGACGAGCGACGACTTCTTCAATCAAATCAGCGACTTTAGCCGCCGCATCCGGCGCGGCAATGGCGCGTGCTGCCTGAGCATGCTCGAGCAGCGACTCACGCGTCATGCCTGAAATGAGCTTAGCCACGGCCTGCGGGGTAAAGTCCGCTTGATTCACCAGCCAGGCCGCACCCCGATCCGCAAGATATTTGGCATTGCCGAGCTGGTGCTTAGTGGTTTTGGCAATAAAAGGCACCAACACTGCTGCGGCGCCCGCCGCACACAATTCCGAACAGCTCGTTGCGCCCGAGCGGCACAGCACCAGGTCACTTTCGCGGTAGCGCGCTGCCATATCGTCAATGAAAGGCACGACTTCAGCCGCAACGCCTGCCTTGGCATACGCTTCGCGCACAGCCGCATCACGATCGCGCCCAGTCTGATGAAGGACAATCGGACGCTCTCCCTCAGGAATCATTGCCAAAGCCTGCGGCAGCACGTCGTTAAGTACCTGAGCGCCCAGCGAACCGCCGAAAATAAAGAGTTTCAGCGGCCCCGTACGCCCGGCAAAACGCTCTGCGGGCGCCGGCAGCGCCGCAATTTCGGCGCGCACGGGATTCCCTGTCGTATGGCCTTTGATGCCTGCAAACGTGCGGGCACCGCCCGCAAACCCGCAGGCCAGCGCGTCGCAAAAAGGCAGCACAGTATTGGTGGACATCAAGAGGTCAGCGTCGCAATTCATCAGCACAATGGGACGCTTGAGATTCTGCGCCGCAAAGCATACCGGCACAGCGATGTAGCCGCCCGTGGAAAACACTGCCGTCGGACGAAGTTTTTTAAGCAGCTTGCGGGCATCCCAGATAGCCTTGAGCATCTTGATGCCGCCCGTAATCATCCCGGTAATGCCGCGCCCGCGCATGCCTTGGAAGTTAAGCGGATGGAATTCAATCCCCTGACGCTCTACAAGCCCCTTTTCCATGCCGGTGGTCGTGCCAATCCAAACGATCTTCCAGCCTCGATCGGCCATTACGCGAGCGACGGCCAGACCAGGCATTACATGTCCGCCAGTCCCAGCAGCGGCGATGACGAGCGTGCGGACGTCGGCCGCAGTTTGTTGTTTATTGTCAGCGGTCACACCTGACCTCCTCGCATCAAAATTTTGTTTTCTCGGTCTACTCTTAAAAGCAGTCCAATGGCGATCATGGATGAGAGCATGGAGGATCCCCCAAAGCTCACAAACGGAAGCGTGAGCCCCTTCGTCGGAAATGCTCCGGAAGCTACGCCAATATTGATAATCGCCTGAACGCCGAACCAAAGTCCCACACCTTGCGCCAGCAAGCCCGGGAAAAAGCGCTCCAGCTTGATCGCCTGCCGACCGATTTCGAATGTGCGGCGAATGAGCCAGTAAAAAATAAAGAGAATGAGGATAACACCGACCAGTCCGGTTTCCTCCGCCACTACAGCCATGATGAAGTCGGTATGCGCCTCGGGCAGGTAGTTGAGCTTCTCGACGGAACCGCCGAGCCCTACGCCGAAGAGTTCGCCGCGGCCGAAAGCAATGAGCGAATGTGAAAGCTGGTAAGCCTGCCCCAGAACATACTCATCGGACCATGGATCCAAATACGCCAATACGCGCGAGAGGCGCCACGGCGTCATAAAAATCATCAGTGCTACGAAAGCGACGATCACCGTGCCGACGGCCAGAAAGATCTTCATCGACAGACCGCCCAGAAAGAGCACGCCCATGATGACTACCGATATCACCGCCGTCGCCCCCAGGTCGGGCTGTTGCATCAGCATAAAGGCGATGATCACCATGACAATTGCCATGGGGAAGAACCCCTTTGAAAAGGAGTGCATGTACTCCTGACGCTTCACAGTAAAGGCTGCGGCATAAATCAGAGCGCAGAGCTTTACCATTTCCGAAGCCTGAATCGAAAGGGGCCCGAGCTGCAGCCATCGGCGAGCGCCGTTGACGCTCTTGCCGATAACGGGAAGAAACACACTGGCAAGGAGCAGCAAGCCGACCGGCAGCAGCCAGGTGGAGTGACGATACCAAAAGTTCATCGGCACGCGGTAAACCACCGCTGCGGCGCATAGCGCAAGGAGAATGCTCATCAAGTGGCGCTTGACTTCGCCGAAATTGGCAGAATCTCCCAACCCGCCCGCTCCCATGGAGGACGTGGCCGAAAAGACCATGACCGTCCCAAAACAGACGAGCGCGGCGGTACAGATGATCACTTCCCAGTTAAGGCCGGGCGATGAACGTTGATCTGCACCCCAGTCGGAATCTAAGCGCCTCACAGAAAACCTCTCTTCGGCCATCAGCCCTGTACAGCTTCATCGGCCTTCGGCACGACATGATCCGCGATTTTGGCAGCCTCAGCCTTGAACCGTTCGCTGCGTTCGGCATAGTCACGGAACATGTCCCATGAGGCACAGGCCGGTGACAAAAGTATCTGATCCCCCGGACGGCTCTTTTCCCACAGCCAGTCCTCCGCAGCCTCAAGCGTCTTAAAGGTTTCTGTTGCAACACCGGCGAGCGAAACGGCTTCGCGGATTTTGGCCGCATCACGTCCAATCAAGGCCGCAAACGCCACTCGCCCTTTAAGCTCTTGGGCAAGCGGCGTGAAGTCCTGCCCTTTGCCGTCGCCGCCCATCAAAATCAGAATTCGGCGTCCCTGAGCAGCCAGTCCGCGAACGGCGGCAGCCCCTGCGCCGACATTGGGCCCCTTGGAATCGTCAATGAAATCGCGGCCTTCGATCGTGCGTACGAGTTCCACACGATGCGGCTCCCCTCGATAAGTGCGGAGCACGCCAATCGCAGGCCGAGTTTCAATGCCGGCGCCCGTAATAAGTCCCAAAGCCGCGAGTGCGTTCATGGCATTGTGCCGGCCGCGGATGAGGAGCTCGAATTCCGGCAGGAACAGCACATCGACCTCCATCTGATCGCGAAGTCCCAGCCAGTAGCCCTGTGAGGCATGGGCCGCCATCATCAGACCAAGTTCACCCTCTTTCTGCGGCTTCGTCGCTCCGAATGTGAAGCATCGAGCCGCTGACTGTTCGCGATCGTCCGCTTTTTCAAGTTCAGCCATGACGAGCGGATCTTCACGATTTACGACGCGTACGGTGTCGGGCGCAAAAATACGCCCTTTGGCATGCGCATAGGCCTCTATAGAACCGTGCCAGTCAAGGTGATCCTCGGTGATGTTCAAAAGGGCAGCTGACGTGCAGTTGAGCGTATGCGTTGTCTCCAGCTGAAAGCTCGAGAGCTCAAGCACCCAAACGTCGGGGAGCGCTCCGGCTGCTTCGGCTTTACTGAGCTCCGCGACGGCATTAGGACCGATATTGCCCGCAGCAACTGCATACAGTCCCGCTGCCGCAGCCATTTTGGTGGTAAGCGTTGTCGTCGTTGTTTTGCCGTTTGTGCCGGTAATGCCGATAACTTTGGGGGCATATCCCTGCGTACGCTTCAGATAGGCGAGCTCCTGCGCAAAAAGCTCAATCTCGCCGACGATAGGAATGCCCGCTTTGCGCGCTGAAGCACACACGGAGGCTGCCGCACCAAAGTAAGGCGAAACGCCCGGCGACATCACCACCAGTTCTACGCCGGGCACCGTCGTATCAGGAAAGCCGCCCAGCGTCATCTCGCAGCCCGGAACCGCCTTGCAAAAAGCGTCAAGGCCAGCAGGCGCCTCACGCGTATCAAAAGCATGAACGCGCCAGCCATGGTCATTGAGGTATTGAGCGGCAGCGCGCCCAGAAGCGCCAAGCCCGAGTACCCAGGCGCGGCGGCCAGCCCCTTCGGCGGCATTCAATGTAATGAAGGATTTGTCTTCAGCTTCAAGCATTTTTTTGACTAACCTGCGAAAACCGCTGTTTTTCAGCGAACGTCTCACTCAGTGAAGCGCAAGCACCGAAAGACCAAGCGCTGTCAGAATGAAAGTAATGATCCAGAATCGAACCACGACCTGAGTTTCCTGCCACCCCTTGAGTTCAAAGTGATGATGAATGGGCGCCATCAGGAAAACTCGTTTGCCGTGAGAAAAACGGAAATAGGTCGTCTGAATCATGACGGAAAGCGTCTCCACCACGAAAATACCGCCCATAACGGCGAGGATAAGCTCCACACGCGCGACAACCGCCATCGTGCCCAAACAGCCGCCAAGCGCAAGAGCGCCTACGTCGCCCATAAAAACTTGTGCCGGATGAGCGTTGAACCACAGAAAGGCCAGTCCCGCGCCAGCCAAAGCCGCCGCAAGAACTGCAAGCTCTTCAGCGCCAGGAATATGAGGCGCAGCCGCTGCATAGGCAGCGCCGGCAAAATCGGGATTTCCCGCCGCATAGGCATAGAGCCCGAGCGCGGAGCCGACCAGCACAGTGGGCAGAATGGCCAAGCCATCCAACCCATCAGTGAGGTTCACCGCATTGCTCGATCCGACGATCACGATGTAGACGAAGACAATGAAGCCGATCAGTCCCAGCGGGAAAGCCCAGTCAGTCCACAGCGGCAAGTAGAGGTGAATATTGGCCGTTACGTCCAGCGGAAAGCGAGCGTCGTACCAAGCGCCAATCGCTTCAGCAAATGTTCCGCCTGGTACAACGGCAAGCGCCAAGGCAAGATAAAAGGCTGCTGCCAAACCAATCACGGACTGCCAGGAGAACTTTTCACGAGCGCTCATACCGTGCGGATCGTGATGCACGATCTTGCGGTAATCATCGATCCAGCCAATGGCACCGTAGCCCAACGTAACGAAAAGCACCACCCAAATAAAGCGATTCCCAAGATCTGCCCAGCAAAGCGTTGAAAGCGTAATGGCAGCAAGAATCAGCGCCCCGCCCATTGTCGGCGTACCGTCCTTGGCCAGATGCGTTTTAGGACCGTCCGTGCGAACGGCCTGACCGAAATGAAGCTTCTTTAGTTCTCTAATGAGGGCTGGACCGCAGGCCAGTCCAATCACGAGTGCTGTCAAAAACGCCAAAAGTGCGCGCAGCGCCAGCGAATCGGCAGGAGAAGAAAAAAGGAAGTTGAGCATGATGCGAAAAGTCGGGCAGAAGCTCGTGAAAAAAAGAAAAAAGAAAAAAAGAAAAATCAGAACGCTGGGAAATGCTTCAGCGTCTCAACAACCTTCCCAAAGCCTGACGAGTGGCTTGCTTTGACGGCCACCGTTGCGCCTTTGAGCGGCAGTTCCGGCAGATGCGCAATCAATTCATCCCGATCGGCAAACCACCGTCCTCTGACGCCGTCAATGCCGAACGCTTCTGCCGCGTGCTTGGAGAGCGGTCCTGCCGCCCAGAAATAGTCGATGCCCAGCGTCTTCGCGGCACCGCCCACTTCAGCATGCCAAAGCTCAGCATCACGGCCGAGTTCACCCATGTCGCCAAAAAGGAAAATGCGTGCGGGCTTTTCCTCTGCGAGCATCGCGATCGACGCGATAGCACTGTCGGGATTGCAGTTATAAGCATCATCAATCAGCGTGAAACCCGCAGGAGAAACCATGCGGGCTCCTCGTCCGGGAAGCGCCTTAAAGGCGGCCAAACCTTCGGCGATGGCGTCGACGTCAATTTGCTGCGCCAGTGCAGCGGCAGCTGCGCCTACGGCGTTGTGAATGTTGTGCGCGCCTTGAACCTGCAGCCCAATGACGCGGTCAATACCGTAGGCCAGAAGCCGCAGCCCCTTGCCCGGCACCAGTTCGCCGCGGACATCGGCCGCCACCCCTTCAGCGGTAGCGTAGGTAAGCGTACGCACACCGCGGGCAAGCGCATAGGAAGCCCAGACGTCGGCACAGGGATCGTCAGCGGGATACACGGCAACCCCGTCGTTCGGGAGCGCAGCAATTAAAAGGCCGTTTTCAAAAGCCGCTTCAGCCACTGTTTCCAAATACGCCTGATGCTCGCGCTGAGCATTAGTCATCAGCACGACCGTCGGGCGAATCCAATCGGCCAGCCGGGCCATTTCACCGCGGTGATTCATCCCGGCTTCCACAACGGCAGGCC
>OGOC01000920.1_pt1 | contig 27042 bp, 21 predicted proteins | sample 1552561 | NCBI WGS metagenome assembly OGOC01 (sample SAMEA2580148, study PRJEB22360) | human gut metagenome | biome: human gut; feature: human-associated habitat; material: faeces | place: Denmark | collected 2008/2010
GAAAATCCGCCCCGGGTGCTGAAAAATTAGGGATCAGTTATCCGGGAGTTCCGGTTGCATAAGGCCTTGCTGCTCCTTGTGCGGCATTGAATAAAAAAAGAGGAGGCGATTCATTTCGAATCGCCTCCTACAGGAGACCCCAAGGCGCTGCTGCTCCATTAAGGGAGAACTTTGCGTTCTCCGGAGCGGCTGGACCGCGGAACCGACCCCTGGTTCCCTGCTGCGATCTCAGCGCCTTGCTTGAGATGAAGTATGCGCTGATTGAGAACAATTCGCAATAGCGGATGGAAAAATAATCCTGACAAGATACGTAAGGATTGATGCCAGTCAATCCAGATCCCCCTAAGGAGTAGATCAAAGGGCTGACGTGGAAACCCGAAATTTTTAGCGATATTCAATTTACTGCACTAAGCAGTTTTATCGATATCTGTTGGAAATAATCATGAAGTCGTGCATATATAAGGAAACTGTGCAGTAAAAAATAGAAATCTGCATGCGCGAATCATTGCTCTGCGGTAAATTTTGCAAACACCGACAGCGAGAACAAAGCTTTTGTTTCAGATGCCGTCGGTTCCCAGTCCACTTCATCAATTGAGGCTTGCGTTTGAAAAAGCGCACTGCTCCCGAAATGAAAACCTGGTTTAGCAACCGCACAACACCCCGAGGATCGGCACGCCAATAACGTGCCGCTGTGAGAGACATGATGAACACCTTCCTGATGATCAGCCGCTTCATGAACAAAACGTTTGCCCTTTGGGTCGTCGTATTCGGCGCCCTCGGCTTCGTTTTCCCCCAGGTCTTCAAACCGGTAGGTGCGTATGTCTCGATTCTTCTCGGCGTAGTTATGTTCGGCATGGGGCTCACGCTGACGACAGCGGACTTTCGTGAAATCTTCCGTCGTCCCAAGGATGTGGCGGTCGGGATCCTCGCTCAGTTCCTGATCATGCCGCTCGCGGCTTTTGTGCTCTGCAAGGCGTTTGATCTGCCGCCTGACCTCGCTGTCGGTCTGATGCTCCTGGGCTGCGTTCCCGGCGGGACGGCGTCGAATGTCGTTACCTTCCTTGCCCGCGGCGACGTGGCGCTCTCTGTGACGGTGACCTCCTGCACGACGCTGCTTGCGCCTGTCGTGACCCCGGCTTTGATGTATGCCTTTGCGAGTCAGTGGCTCTCGATTGATCCGACGGCGATGTTTATGTCGATCGTTCAGGTGATCCTTGTTCCGATCGCCGCCGGCGTGATCGTGCACAAAATCTTCGGTGCTAAGGTCGAACGCGTGGCTGCGGTGCTCCCGATTGTGTCTGTCGGCGCGGTTGTGGTGATTGTCGCGGCAGTGGTGGCCGCTACTCGCAGCCAGATCTTGACTGCCGGCATGACAGCATTTCTTGTGGTGGCGCTGCAGAATGCCTTCGGGATGGCCCTGGGTTTTGCTGCCGGCAAGGTCTTCAGAATGGATCTTCCTAAGTGCAAGTGTCTGTGCTTTGAGGTCGGCATGCAGAATTCCGCTCTGGGCGTGGCGCTCGCCAGCGTGCACTTTGCTGCTTCTCCCATGACGGCCCTGCCGTCAGCCATCGGAGCCTTGTGGCACAACATTACAGGTCCTGTGGTGGCTACGTTCTTCCAGAAATGGCGTGCAGCGGATGAGAAGAAGTCCATTCTGGATCTGATGGAAGAAAGCATCGCCAAGGCGCGTGAAGAAAAGACCGCAGCGGTTTGATGGATTTAGCCTAATAAAGTTCTCAAAGAGGAGACGGCGCGGAGGATCCCGCCGTCTCCTCTGTGCTTTTTGCGGCGTCTGCGAGGGGCTTCGGTGCCGATGGATTCGGTCTGCAGACTTATGCCCGACGGCGGGAGAGTTCAATAAAAAAACGACGCCTTTGACGTCATCGTCCATGCGGCCGGCAGCCGTTTCATTGGCTTTCGCTGCAATTGTGAGACGCCTGATCGGGTCAAGTCCGAGAGGATCACCGCGCCAATGGCGCTGAGACCTTGAACATTCAGAGGCCATGGCGGCCCTGCGCGAAACCTACGATTTTTGCATTAGGTGTTTCCGGCAATACGGCTTGGAAAACGTCAGAAAGTGATTCAAAAAAAATGAATACAACCTGCTCTACGACAGATGCCGTAGGCGCCAAAGCATGCACGCTCGTAAAGTTTTCTGACGCCCGCGCCGTTGCTGAGTCAAAACCAGAACTCCCGGCAGCGGGTTCCAATGTTTCCTGCCATGAGGCGGCGGATCCGAAAGGACCGCCGAGCAGTTGATGAAACCCTGGTTGCAATCCACAACATTTAGGGAGGCGGAGCGCCAATAACGCGCCGCCCCAATCTGCCAATGATGAATACGTTACTTATGCTTAGCCGCTTCGCCAACAAGACCTTTGCGCTGTGGGTGATTATTGCGGGGATACTGGGTTTTGTTTTCCCGGACGTGTTCAAGCCCATTGGCAGCTGGATTGCGATTCTCCTCGGCGTCATGATGTTCGGCATGGGGCTCACGCTCACGACGGCCGACTTCCGTGAAATCTTCCGCCGCCCCAAGGATGTCTTCGTCGGCATTCTCGCGCAGTTCCTCATCATGCCGCTGGCAGCCTTCGTGCTCTGCAAGGCTTTTGCGCTGCCGCCGGATCTGGCTGTCGGTCTGATGCTCCTTGGCTGTGTTCCTGGGGGTACGGCTTCGAATTTGGTCACTTTCCTCGCCCGCGGTGATGTCGCGCTGTCGGTCACGATCACTTCGTGCACGACGCTGCTTGCGCCGCTCGTTACGCCGGCTCTGATGTACTTCTTCGCCAACCAGTGGATCGCCATCAATCCGACGGCAATGTTCCTTTCGATCGTACAGGTGATCCTGCTCCCGATCGCTGCCGGCGTCGTCGTTCATAAGGTTTTCGGGAAGAAAGCTGATCAGGCCTCTGTGGTTCTGCCGTTTGTGTCTGTTGCTACAGCAGTGGTGATCATCGCCGCGGTCGTCGCAGCAACGCGCGGTCAGTTCCTCTCGGCTGGGCTCACGGTCTTCGCTGTGGTGGCGCTGCAGAATGCTTTCGGCATGGGACTCGGTTTCCTCGCCGGTCGTCTCTTTGGAATGGATGTCGCCAAATGCAAGGCGCTCTGCTTTGAAGTAGGCATGCAGAATTCGGCCTTGGGCGTCACGCTCGCTACCGTGCACTTTGCGGCTTCGCCGATGACGGCCCCGCCGTCCGCGGGGGGGGCGCCCCGGCCCGCCTCCCCTTGTGGTTGCAAGTTTCTTCCAGAAGCTTCGCGGCAACGGCGAAAAGAAGACTTTCTTTGAAGTGCTCGAAGAAAATGCGGCAGCCAAGAAGCACGCTGCAAACGCTTCGCACAAGGCTGCGGCCTGAACCTGACATTCCCTGCGGGGATCCTTGAACGAACTGAACGGGACTGCCTTCCTCATGGGCGGTCCCGTTTTGCGTCTTCTCTGCGCTCAGACCAGATTCACAGAAAAAAGGCAAAAAAAGGGGAGGCCGCGGACCAAGAAACGCGCGGCCTCCCGTAGTAGCAAGGAACGAACCGGACAGGAGAGTTCCGGATAATCGAAGCAGCACCACAAAGTTTCCCCGCTTTGTGTAATCGGTGCTGCTGAACCGCCAGAGCCGACCCCTTGGCTCATCAATTGGCGGAATTCGTTCCGTGTTGAGATGAACTTTAACGCAAATGAGAAACATTCGCAAGCAGGAAACTACAAAAAGTTATTCGGAGAAACGCTTAGGGCAGGCGGCCTAAGCAGTTAATGGTAGCGGTTTATTGATTGAGTCAAATTCGATATTTTGCAAAGTGAAATGCATAAGTTTCATTCGCTTTGCTTCGATAAAATCGAAAATCAGCAATGAATACAACTGCGCGGACTGCTCTGAGACGGCTCACCGGGTCTGTTGAGTGCCGCTCAAGAGCTGCCGCCAAGGAGAAAACATGCAAAGCGTTCCCGACAGTCAAAATGCCGGTTCAATATCTCATGCCCAATGTCCGAGCGGCCTGCGCCGGCGGCTGATTGCCGCGGCTGCTGCCGTGACGTTTTCTGGATTGGCCGTTTTGGGACCGGCCTTTGCAGCCGCCGAAGCGCCTCTGATAGGTGTCGTACAGCTTGTTGATCATGAAGCTCTCAACGATTCCGTGCGCGGCATCACCGACGGCTTGAAGGCGCGGGGACTCGCCGGGAGTCTTGATCTGCAGAATGCTCACGGAGACCAGTCAACGCTCAAGACGATTGGCGACCGGTTTGTGCATAAGGACGCCAAGCTCATTTTTGCCGTTGCGACCCCTGCGGTTCAGGCTATGGCGCGCGCTACCAAGACCATTCCCATTGTGGGGGCTGCAGTGACGAGCTACACCGCAGCCAAGGTCATTAGAAGCAATGAGCGTCCCGGCGGCAACGTGACGGGTGTTTCCAATATTGGCCCGGTGGCTGCCCAGCTCGATCTCTTCATGAAGCTGGTGCCGAACGCCAAACGGGTCGGCACCATCTATAACGCCGGTGAAATCAATTCCGTCGTGCAGATTGAGCTCCTGCGAGCCGCTGCGAAGGCGCGCGGCATTGAGCTCGAAGAAGCGACGGTGACGAATCTCACGGACCTTCAGTCAGCCGTCGTGTCCATGAGCAAAAAAGTCGACGGCTTTGTCTTTCCGACCGACAACGTTGTGGTCGCCGGCATGGCGGTCGTTTTGCGCACGACGGTGCCGGCTCATCAGGTCACAGTATCGGGGGATATGGGATCACTTGCCGCCGGCTGCACGGCGGCGATGACGGTGGATTATTACACGCTCGGGCTTCAGGCCGCTCAGCTCGGCGCCGATATTCTTGAGGGCCGGAGATCCGCCGCAGAAACGCCGATCGGCGTTCAGGACGTGAAAAATCCCACTTTCAACGTGAAGGCTATGAAGCGCCTGGGATTGGAAATTCCAGAGGACCTCAAGGCTGGAGCTCTTTTGTGGCAAAAATAACGAGTGACGCTTAAGCGCACTTAACACACTGCCGCAGCGTGAAAGCTGCGGCATTTTTTGTTTGTCTGCTGCGGGCAGGGGTTTCGAGGAGGGCAGTCTCAGCTCTCTTGATCAGGGCTTTGCGAGAAGTTTGATAGCAGCCGCTGCGAACTAGGTAAAATTAAAAGATCTGCCGGCACAAAAGGTCGTGAGATCGACCCCAGCGAGCCGTCAGGAAGCAAAGAACAAAATAAATCAGAGCGAACCGTTCCAGCCACCAGCAGAGCATACGGTTCGCGCCGAGGTCAGCCATGCACGTTTTGAACATCGGTTCACTCAATATTGACAATGTATATCAGGTGCCGCATTTCTTGCGCGGCGGCGAAACTGTAGCGGCATACCGCCGTACGCTTCACGTCGGCGGCAAAGGACTCAACCAAAGCGTGGCGCTTGCCCGCGCCGGCATCGCGAGTTCTCATGCCGGGATTATTGGCCGTGACGGCGAGGTGCTGAAGAATTTTCTGGAAGCTGAAGGCGTTAATGTTGCGCATGTTGAAATGCGTGCCGATGAAGCTTCAGGTCATACGGTCATCCAGATTTCTCCCGAAGGCGAGAATGCCATTCTTTATTACCCGGGCACCAACACCTGCCTCACGCGTGAGTTCGTGAAGAATGCCGTTTCCGATCTCAAACAGGGTGATGTTTTGCTTTTGCAAAATGAAACGAACGCCATTCGGGACGCGATTGAAATTGGCCTTGAAAAAGGACTTCGCATCGTGTTCAATCCGGCGCCGTTCGACCGTTCTGTGCCGCTTCTGCCGCTCAACCAAACGGCAGCTTTAATTCTCAATGAAGGTGAAGCCCGCGGGCTTTATTCCATGGATGAAGCGGCGGCGGAAAATCTCGACGATCTTGAGCTCCTCACGGCGCTTGGAGAACGCTATCCGAACACGACGCTCCTCATTACGCTGGGCGCCCGCGGCGTGGCCGTGCGCATTCCGGGACAGTCTCCCAAACTTTTCCCGGCCTACAGAGTTGATGCAGTGGTCGATACTACTGCGGCCGGAGATACCTTTACGGGGTACGCTGTCCGTGCGCTGACGCTCGCATGGAATGCGGAAGAAAAGGGCGAAGATCCGGCTCGCTGCCGCGCTATTTTGGAGGACGGGATCAAATATGCCGTGACGGCGGCAGCGCTTTCTGTGACGCGCGCCGGAGCAGCGGAATCTATTCCGCATTTTGAGGTTGTCGACGCGGTGGTGGCCGACTTGTGGGATACCGAAGGGAATCTGCGCTAATGACTGTTGAAAATATCCTCCTTGACTGCGATCCTGGTCTTGATGACGCAGCTGCTATTTTTTTGGCAGCCGGATCGCCCCGCATTCATGTGCTCGGCATTACGACCGTAGCGGGCAATCAGACCATCGAGCGCGTGACCAAGAACGCTTTTTTCGTGGCCAAGATGGCAGGCATGGGGGATGTTCCTATTGCCAGGGGCTCGGCACGGCCGCTTCTGCGTCCGCAGGTGCAGGTCTGCTCAGAGATTCACGGCGAAACTGGACTGGGGGTTCCGGTAGCAGAGCCTGAGCGCGATCCGGATCCGCGGCCGGCGGCTCAGTTCATCGTCGACGTTGTCATGCGGGAGCCCGAAAAGTCGGTCACGCTGGTGGCCACGGGGCCCCTCACCAATGTGGCTCTGGCCGCTCGGCTCGAGCCCAAGATCGTTGAGCGCGTCAAGCAGGTGGTTCTCATGGGCGGCGCCTGCCACACAGGCAATGTTGGCCCGGCGATGGAGTTCAACATTGAAAACGATCCGGAAGCAGCGCATATTGTTTTTAATGAACCTTGGCAGGTGGTGATGGTCGGGCTGGACCTGACGTATCAGGCGCGCGCTGATAAGTCTGTGCGCGATGCTTTCAAAGCGATTGGTACCCCGGCAGGCGACTTTATGTACCAAACGCTCGAGACCTTTGCCGAAAACTACAAGGCATGGCGCGGCTTTGATGCTCCGCCGCTTCATGATCCTTGCGCGATGGCTTACGTCATTGATCCGACGGTTATGGAAGTGGTTCCTGTCCCGATCAATGTTGAAACGAAAGGCGCGCTGACGACCGGCATGACGGTCTGTGATTTTCGCCGCAGAGCGCCTGAAGGCTGTCACACCTTTGCTGCGCTCAAGCTCAACGTGCCGCAGTTTTGGGAGATGCTCATCAGCTCGGTCAAAGCAATCGGGTGAAATGCACTGGGGCGGGTTCCGCCCAAGATGTCTGCTCCATTGCTGCCGCTCTTGGTTTTTTGCAGCTTTTGAAGGCATGAAACTGCAAAGATGGACGCAGACATTCAGAGCGCTGACGGAGAGGCCGCTTAAGGCGGCAGCTTCCGTCAGCTGCACCGACCAATTTTCATCCAAAAGCTCTGCATGCGACGTTTTTCTCAAGAATGGTTTGACGCTCTCAGCCGCTGCCGCTTTGCCGGGCAGTGGCCTGACTGGAGCGGGCCTCGGGCTGCACCGGTCATGCCCTGGATTACCGCGCCGATTCATCCCTATTTACGAAAGGCTTTTGATCACATGGGCGAGGTGCGGGAGCTTAATCCCGGCGACTGGCTCTATCCCCATGTCCAAGTGCGCAGCTATATGCTGGTGGAGGCGGGACTGACCGGACGCATTGTCGCAACGGCCGACGGACAGTCCGGCGCCGGGGCAATGGCGCTCTCCACTCCAATGCGCAATGCCGCAGGGAACCTGAATTGGCTCACGCATCGTTCGGCTATCGGACGTTATCAGGCGCTCTCTCACGTGCGTCTGCGAGAAATTCCGCATAGTGAAGCGCTCGCTTTTCTGATGCAGGCAGACAAGGATTTTTATCTGGCGCTTTACGCGCAGATGGAACTCATCAATCTTTCTGACCGGTTCGGCTTTGCCATTTTGGCGCTGCTGCCGGCCATTGACCGCTTCAAGGCGCTCCTCACTGCCTGGTCGCTTTTTTACGGTGAGGTTTCTGAGGGGCCTCGCGGACTGCGGATCCGGGTGCCCATACCGGGCCGTAAAAACCACATTGCTCAAGTCATCCGAACCTCGAGCGTGACGCTCGACGGTATTCTGCGGGAGCTCAAAACCGCAGAGAACTGGGAGCGGGAGGGCGACTTTGTCACCTTTAATGCTTCAACGCTTCAGAGCGTGCATGAATGGATGCGTCATGCAGAAGGCAAGGATGCTTATTTGGCAAGGCCCGCACGCGTGGAAGATATGCTGCTGGCGGCTCAGGCAGAAGCTGCAGAGATCATTCATTAGCTAAAGACAAACTTCGGCCCAAGCATTTCTGAAGGGCAAAAAGAAGCCCGAACCTTTCAGCAGAGGTTCGGGCTTGTCTTTATGAGGAGCGCTGTCGGCAGGCGGTGCGGTGTTTTGTCGAATTCACAAAATAATGTGAGCCGATTGGAATTCTTCAAAACATTTTAGAGCGGGACTGCCGACAGGTCTTAAGCCTTAAGCTGCAGAGCGTTTGGCCGTTTTGGATTCTTGAACTTCGCGTTCGATACGATCGAAAAAGGATTCTTTTTCGCCGGCATCGCGCCACTTCTGAACCCAGGAGGCAACGACGGGGGGAACCACAATGGGGCTACTGCCTCAGCTGCCGGGAGGGCAGTTGCCGGGGAGGCGGCGAAGTGGACGGTGGCAAGCGCTACAGCCAGGCCGGAGTTCTGCATGCCAACCTCAAACGCAAGGGTTTTGCGCTTGGAGAGCGACATGCCCATGAAGCGTGCTGCATACCAGCCGAGCAGCATGCCGACGGCATTCTGCACGGCAACCGCGGCGAAGATCAAGAGCCCGACATTGAGGAGCTGGGCACGGGTTGCGGCAACGACAGCAGCGGCGATGACCACGATGGCGCCAACGGAGACGATCGGAAGCGCAGCCACGCACTTTTCAACGTTTTTATCCCCCGCGAGCTTATGGATGACGACGCCGGCGGCGATCGGCAAGAGGATCATCTGGACGATCGAAAGGAACATCGAAGCCGGATCGATGGCAAGCCACTGATTGGCAAAAACGTACATCAAGGCCGGCGTTACGATCGGCGCGAGCAGCGTCGTGCAGGACGTCACCGTCACGGAAAGCGCCACATCGCCGCGGGCGATGAAAGTCACCACATTCGAGGCGGTGCCGCCGGGCGCGCAGCCCAGAAGCATCATGCCGACCGCAACATCTGCCGGAAGGTTGAGCAGAACGCAGAGCGCATAAGCCGAAATCGGCATGATCGTGAACTGTGCCACGACCCCTGTCAGTACTTCTTTCGGACGGCGGACCACCTCACGGAAATCAGCCGTCGAAAGCGTGAGGCCCATGCCGAACATCACCACACCGAGGAGCACCGGAACATAAGGACCGACCAACTTGAAAATCTCGGGGAAAATGAATCCGAGAATGCCGAAGATAATCACCCACAGGGCGAAGGTCTTGTTCACAAACTGGCTCACTTTCACGAGATATTTCATATCGTTCATTCAATGCGTTTTTAGCGCATTGACTCCTTAAATGCCCAAAGGCTGACAAATGTCTTCATAGTGCAGCGGCGGGAAGAACGGAGTCACCGGAGTGCTGAAGTCCGAAAACTGCTTCCCTTGCAAAGAAGTGTTTGAAGAAGAAATGACCTTAGCTGGGGTCATTCCGGCCGCACTTTTTTGTGCGGGTTTGTCTACTCTACGGGCAATGCGCTTTGTTTTGGGGCGCTGGGGGAGCGAAGACCGTCAGTTCTGAAACATTCCCTGAGAAATGTTGACTGCAATAACGTTTTCCCCCTAAACGAAAGCGCTTAGTGAGGCATTGCGAAGGATGATGAACCGAATTTGAGCGGAGCGGCAGGCCGTGAAAGAAGCCGGACTCGGCTTAAAGCAAAGATTCAATCTGCAGCGTATAGCCTTCCGGTTCATTTTCGATGGTAATCATCGAACGTGAGCCCATCTGGGTGATGTGTGCGCGCAAAAGGGCTGTGCCCTCGGACGAGAGTTCACGGATTTCGGTGGGACCTTGACGGTGACTCGAAAACACGAAGCCGCTGGGGACGGCGGCCGCAATGCTTTGTGTCGGCCATAAAGTGAAGGTCAGGTCACGCAGAAGCCGTTCGGCGGAGATGCGTTCATCCAGACGCGGACTCCGTGCTTCGGTGATCGTACTGCCGTCCCAGCTGATGCGCCAGACCGTCATGCTGAGCGCGGAAAAAACCGCATTGACGCTGCCCGGAGCAGAGAGCACTGTCGCTCGAAGGGGCGGAACCGCAGCCGGAGCACCATGCTGGGCGGCTTTGGGGCTGAAGCGAATGACAATCTGCTGGTCGAGGGAGAGCTGCGGAGCGTCAGCAATTGCCGGCAGAAAAACAGGTACGAAAGCGCGTTCCTTGGCTGCTGCCGAGGGCTTCTGAGGCTTCGGGGGTTCAGCGGTCTTGCCCGATTTTGCGGAGGGTTTCCTCTGAAGCGGCGCGGCTTTCTTCTGCGAGGCGCTCTCGGCGCTGCTTTCAGCGGTCTTTTTCAATGCACAGCCCGAAAGCAGCGAAACTGCGAAGAGCGCGGTAAGGAAAAGTCGGCGTGAGCGGACGGGCATGAAAGCCTCCGAAGAAGTTAAGGTTCGGCGGCGGTTTCCGTCCGATATCAAATGTTAGCGCATGGCAGACTTTTGCACGTTTATCGATGCCATCGAGGATGGTGCGGCGGCAGCGGACGAATGACGGGGGCGGCGGGTCTGGGCTTTGGCGGCGGGGGTGCACGGTGCGGTGCAGCGACGCAGCCCGAGAGCGTGAGCACCCCGGCGATGCCGGTGAAAAAAGCAGACCGCAGAAATGTTCGGCGTGAATACGGCATAACAATCTCCTAATCCAATGGAATCCGCGCAGCCGCCCGGAACCTTCGCCCCCAAGGGCGAGATATCGCTGACAGATGCTTGCTCTCATCTTAGGCACGAGGAACTTAGGAGAGACTGTGGCGGCATATACGAGAGAGACGCACGACCTCAGCGCTTATCAGCGGCTGGACGTAAGAGCGGCGTGGCTGCCCAAACAATGCTTTGCCCCACCAGCACGGTAATGCCGAAAGCACGGAGTGCAGGCGTAGCGGAAAAAACCAGCAGTCCAAAAGAAAGGAGCGTCGTAACGCCCGAAAAAAGGACGGCGGCAGAGGTGCGGCCGTCGCTGGGGCTCCCTGTGAGGAAGATGCCGTAGTCAACGCCCAGGCCGAGAACTAAAACGAGGCCCAGCGCAGTGAAAATGGTGACGGGCGTTCCCGTCCAGCCAAAGACGGCCAGTGCGGCAAGAATGCCTAGGGCCGAGGGCAGTACGGCGCGCCAGCTCTCACGCCCGAAACGAAGCGTTAAAAGCGCCCAGAGGAGCATGATGCCGGCGGCGAGCACCATGAGAATGAGATCTCTGTAAAGCGAGAGCCCCTCGCTCATGCCGCGGGTGATGTCCACAAAATAAGCGCCCGGCACAGCTTCAGCGGCCTTCGTTAAGAAGGGAAGGTGCTTAGGCTCAACGCCGGCGAGCATCAGGACCGTGACGGCGCGCCCGGGCTCGTTCTCGAGCACGAAGCGATGAGTGAGCTCTCGCCACGGCGTACTTTCTAAGTCATTCAAGGCCATTCGCTGGGCGTCAGGCGCTTTTGGCGAAGCCCCGAGGAGCTCAAGCAGCCGGGGTGCCGCGGCAGCCGTTGCTGCGGCAACGAGATCTCTGTCAGCATCCTGTTTGGCATCCGAGGGCAGCAGCATGGAAAGCCCGGAAGGCGTGAGGCTCTTGAGTTCAGGTATGGCCTCCATGGCAGACAAGAGCGCTTCTTCGTGCTCGAGCGTTTCACTCAATGTCGGACCCTGCAGGACAAAAGCTTGAGCCGGTGACGGCAGCGCCAAGGCGCGCGACACTGCGAGCTGACTCTCGAGGAGCTTTTGGGGCGCTCCCTGCAGGTCTCTGATGCCCGCGTCAAAATGCATGCGCGTGAGGCCAAAGAGAAGCGCTGCGGCAAAAAGGGCGAGACCGAAGAGAACCGCAGGACGTCTGAGTGCCGAGGCGCCCAGTCTGGGAAGCCGGGGGAGCGCTTGGGAGAGCATTCGCATCAGCCGCGTCTGGTCTTTAGGCACCCAACGCTCCAGTCGAGGAAGCACCGTCAAGACGGTGAAGAGCGTTCCGACGACGCCGCAGGCGGCGAGGACGGCCATCTGCCGAAGACCGGGCAGCGGCGTCAGCGCAAGCGTGCAGTATGCGGCGGCAGTGGAAAGCGCTGCCGAGAGGAGCGCGCCGGCCATGCGGCGGCGGCGCGCTTGTGCGGATTCTCCGGCAGTCTTGAGGGCAAACCAATGCGAAGAGTAGTCAATCGATACGCCGATCAGCGTTGCGCCGAAAACGAAGGTAATGAGCGAGAGCGTGCCGAAGACGGCAAAAGAGGCGCCCAGCGCAAGCGTGAAGCCGAGGAGAATGGTTGCAGCCATCAGCAAGAGCACGACGGGACTGCCGAAAAGCGCCCAAGCCAATGCAAAGACACTGATGGTCGAGAGGGTGCCGATAAAGGTGAGCTCGCGCTGTGCGCGGGCAGCGATCGCATCGGTAAAGAGCGGCACGCCGGCGGCTTCGATCTGGACGGAGGCTCCGTGCCCCGCCGCATCCTGAGCGGCGTTTTGAGCGTCTTCGAGCGTCTGCGCAAAATGTGCTTTCCCGGCTGCCGCCAGGTTTTCGTCCGCGGTGAAAAAAAGCACGCGGACGGTTTCTCCTGTCGGCACCGTCTTTAATTCGATATCCGTGCGGCCGTTATTTGAAGAGACGCGCCAAGGGAGGCGCTTAAGTTCTTCGGTGAGCCAATGGTCATAGGTGCAGAACGGATCATTGGCAAAGCCAAGAATCCTGAGCGACACGGCGCTCGTGAGACAGCCGACGGCTCGCTCAGTCAGCCGTTCGCTGCGGCTCGGTTCCGGGAGGCCGATGAGGCTCCTGAGCGCACTTCTGTCGGCATCCGAAAGCAGTCGGCCGGCGGCATGCGGAATTTTGGGGACAGCACCGGCCCCAAAATGCTCCGGAGAGCGCTCTGATAGGGCGGGTGAGGCGAGCAGTACGTTCCGTACTGCCGCTTGAGCGGTCTCGGCGAGCTCACTGAGTTTTTCTGCCGCCGCAGCTGTTTCGCCCTTGACGCGAAGGAGCACGATGACATTGCCGGCTTCATCCTGACTCAGGCGGGCGCGCAGGGCGTCTTCAATATCGTCGGGCAGTTCCGGGGCTAATTCCGCTGGAATAAGCGACGCGAGACTTGTATCAAAAGCGCGGTGCGTGAATCGGTCGCAAAGCACCCATGAAGAGAGTGCAAGCAGGACGATGAGGCAGCCGAGCGCAAGCCGACCGCGTCCGACTTCCAAAAAACTGAGAAGTCCGTCAAGGATTTTTTGGGCGCGGTGCTGTACGGTCAATGTGAAAACTTTTTTGAAAAAGAGAGGAAGTCGGCGTTCGAGTCGATTCGCCGAAGGAGAAAAGCGAATGAATGAACGGGAACGCCGCGAAGAAGATGCCCGCGGCAATGCGGAGCATCTCGCTTCAGTCAGAGATCAAAGCGCCTTAGGCCGGATGACCGCAGGTGAAGCAGAAGACGGGTTCATAGGTGGCCGGCAGCTTCATGCGTTTGCCGAGCTCGGGACCTGCCACGGAGCCGCGCGCAACGCCGCCGAGACCGAGTGCGGTGCCCGCCAGATACGCGGCTTCGACCATGGTTCCGGCATCGAGATAAGCCCAGTGCGGCCGAGCCATCTGCGTGCGGGGCGTCGCTTCAACGACAAAGACGAGTGTTACAGGGGCCGTATCAACAAAAGCGTGCTGTCCCATCGTTGACGCTGCGCGGAGATCTTCCGGGGTCAGAAGCTCGAGCGTATTCTTGGACGCATTCCAGCGCCATGCGCCGTCAGCGCGCAGAACACAGACCGAGACAGTGCGCAGATCGAGGCAGGAGGGAACGGTCCGCTTTCCGTTAGGACGCGTGATGCCGGCCGTGCACCAAAGGAGCGTTGAAAGATCTGCGTCGGAAATGGGCTCGGTCGTAAAGGAGCGAATGGTTTTGCGTGCCTTCAGAGCTTCCGTGAGCGTCATCTTCAGTTCGCGCGGAGCGGGCAGCTCAATTGTTTTTGTTGTCATAAAACCCTCCAGAGAAAGACGGTGCCTTTCAACCAGCAATGATTGTAGTTCCGCAGTGTGATGCTGTATGTATTCCGGCTTCGTCCGGGAGCAAAAAAAGCGGCGGACTTCACTAAAGAGGTCCGCCGCTCATCGCTCTCACGCAGCGTTCGGCTGCTTAACGATTGGTGTCGACCTTCGGGTCAAGCGCATCGCGCAGACCGTCGCCCAAAAGGTTGAAGGCAAGCACCGTGAGGAAGATCGCAATCACGGGGAAGATCGCCGCGTGCGGCGCGGTGAGCAGGTCAGCGCGGGCTTCGTTAAGCATTGCGCCCCATTCAGGCATCGGCGGCTGAGCGCCGAGCCCCAGGAAGGAGAGCGATGCCGCGGTGATGATTGACGTGCCGATACGCATCGAGAGATAGACCAGAATTACCGAGATCGTGCCGGGCAGAATATGGCGGAACAGAAGCATCGTGTCGCTGATGCCCAGGCTTCGCGCCGCCTCCACATAGGTCTGGGTCTTCAGACTCAGTACATTCGCGCGGACCAGACGAGCAAAGGCCGGAATCGAGAAAATCGCCACGGCTGCGACAACGTTGAGCATGCCGCCGCCGAGAATCGCCACAATGCCGATCGCGAGCAGAATGCCCGGGAAAGCAAAGAGCACGTCCGAAATACGCATGATGATGCGGTCAGGCCATCCTTCATAGAAACCGGCGATCAGGCCGAGAATCGTGCCGATGACAGCACCGGCAAAAACGGACGAAAAGCCGCAGACGAGCGAGATGCGGGTGCCGGCGACGATGCGGCTGAAGATGTCGCGCCCGAGGGCGTCAACGCCAAACCAATGCACGGCCGAAGGACCTTCATTCAGACGGTCGTAGTCGAAGAAGTTTTCCGGATCAAACGGCGTGATCATGGGGCCGACAATGGCGACGATGATCAAAAAGAAGACGAATCCGGCAGCGGCCATCGCCACCGGCTGCTTCTTAAACTTGCGCCAGAACTCGCCCATCGGGGTGCGCAGCGCATCGTTGGACTTGGCAATGCGCGGATCCACTGCAGTTTCAGTACTCATTTATTCACTCCGATTCTTCTTTTACTTGTAGCGGATCGACGGATTGATCCATCCGTAGAGCACGTCGACCACGAGGTTAATGACGATGAATTCAAGCGAAAAGAGCAGTACGCTCGCCTGAATCACAGGGTAGTCGCGCATGTCGACGGCGTCGACGAGCAGACGCCCCATGCCGGGCCAGTTAAAGACCTTTTCCACCACGATGGAGCCGCCGAGCAGGAAGCCGAACTGCAGACCCATCATCGTGACCACGGGAATCAAAGCATTGCGGAGCGCGTGCTTGGCAACGATCTTCGTTTCCGTCACGCCCTTGGCGCGGGCGGTGCGGATGTAGTCGTCATGGAGCACTTCCACGAAGGAGGCACGCGTGAAGCGGGCCATCACGGCGGCAACCGCTGCGCCGAGCGTGATCGACGGGAGAATGTAGTGCTTCCAGGACGAAGCGCCTACCGTCGGCAGCCAGCCGAGCTCAACGGAAAAGACTTCCATGAGCAGAATGCCGAGTGCAAAGGCCGGGAACGAAATGCCGGAGACGGCGAGCGTCATGCCGATGCGGTCAGGCCACTTGTTGCGGTAGACCGCGGAAATCACGCCGATCACCAGACCGAAGATCACCGACCAAACCATGGAGGTAAGCGTGAGCCACAGCGTCGGGCCGAAGCGTTCGCCGATTTCCTGAATCACCGGACGCTGGGAACGAATGGAGGTGCCGAAGTCCCCTTGACACGCGCCCACCACAAAGTTCACGAACTGCTCAGGGATCGAGCGGTCGAGACCCAGACTGTGGCGGATCATTTCCACCGTCGCTTCGTCAGCTTCCGGACCGGCGGCCAAACGTGCCGGATCGCCCGGGAGCAGGTGAATGAAGAAGAAGACGCAGACCGCCACGATGATGAGCGTGGGGATCATCCCGAGGAGTCGCTTGATGAAATATCTCAGCATGGAACTTTCTGCCTGCTTGTTTGTTGTTGATTTGTTCCTGAACTCGTCTTCAGGGCTTCATGAGGGAAGCCGGCTCTAAGCTGGCCTCCTCGAAGTTAAAGCTCGAGTCGGGCTGAATGTAAAAACCGTGGAGCGCTTTGGAGCTTGCCGCGATGTTCTGTTCACTCACAAGGAAGATCCACGGCGCATCCTTCCAAATCGTTTCCTGCATCTGCGCATAGATCGCTGACTTCTTCTCGCGGTCGGTGGTGCCGAGCGCATAGAAAAGCGCCTGATCAACCGCGGGATTGGAATAGTAGGACTCGTTGGAGCCGCGGGGCGGGAAGCTTGACGTTGCGAGGACTGGGCGCACCGCGTAGTCGAGTTCGCCCGTGGAGCTCGACCAACCGGCATAGAGCATGTTGAGCTTGGCATCTTCAGGTTTTTTCAGCAGATATTCATTACGCTGACCGGCTTCCATGGCAAGGATCGAAACTTTGACGCCGACCTGAGCAAACTGCTGCTGCAGGAACTGAATGACTTTCTGTGCAGTGGTGTGGTTGTAGAGCGACCAGAGGGTTGCAGTGAAGCCGTTCGGGTAGCCCGCTTCCTTCAGGAGTTCGCGGGCTTTCTTGGGATCGTAAGGCCAGGGCTCATAGACCTTGGCATAGTCGACGCCTTCCGGTGCAGAGCCCGTGGCCGGAACGGCATAGCCGCTGAAGGCCACCTTGGCAAGGGCTTCTTTATTGACGGCGTAATTGAGCGCTTTACGCACCCGTACGTCGTTGAAGGGCTTGGTTTTAGTGTTGAAAGCGACGTAACGCTCAATGATGGAGGGCGAAACAGTCACTTCAAGGTTGTCGCTGCCAGTCAAGGTCTTGGCCTGTTCGGGGGGAACAGGGAAGATGAACTGTGCTTCGCCCGTGCGCAGCATGGCTACACGCGTTGAATTTTCCGGCACCGGCTTGAAGTAAATGCCGTCAAGTTTGGGGAGCCCCTTCTGCCAGTAGTTGGGGTTCTTGACAACATGGAGAATTTCCGAGGGGTTGTAATCTTTCAGGATGTAAGGACCCGTGCCGCAGGGATGAAAAGCAATCTGCTTGCCCGGATATTTTTCAAGCGACTTCGGGCAAATCATCACGCCGGCCGGATGGGCAAGCTGATTAATGAAGGCCGAGAACGGCGTATGGAGCGTAATGCGCACCGTATAGTCATCAACGACTTCGGTTTTGGCAATGTTCATGTAGAGCGTGTAGCGTCGGAGCGCATTGTCCTTATTCGTCACGCGGTCGAAATTGGCTTTGACGGCATCGGCTTTGAATTCCGTACCGTCATGGAACATCACGCCTTTTCTGAGCGTCACCGTGTAGACCAGGCCGTCCTTACTCACTTCGTAGCCGGTTGCAAGGGCGTTCTTAAGCTTCATGTCCTTGTCGAGACCAAAAAGCCCTTCGTACATTGACTTGGCCGAGTTCTGTGAAAGCGTGTCGCCGGCATCGTAAGGATCCATCGTCGTGAAGGTTGAGGCGAGCGCGACGGTGATTTCCTTGGCGGCAGCGCCTGTGGAGACGGCAAAAGCTCCGGCGAGAGCGCCGGTGAGCATCAGCATGCGGAAGGTATTGGTCATGGCAATTCAACTCTTGAAATAATCTGAAAGGCGGCCGTCATTGAATCTGGCGTCTTGCCCGATTCAATAGGGAGGGACTGTAAAAAAATAATAAGCAAAGACAGTGCCAAACTCATTGGGATGCTTGCTCTTGCAGCCAGGAGCTGATCTGCGAAAGCGGAGTACTGGCGGGCTGCTGAGTTTGGATAACGGGGTCCATGCACGCGCGGGAAGAACGAATCGCCCTTGACGCACATAAAAAGGCGAAGGTGCACTGATGTGGTGCACCCTCGCCTGTAATCCATACTTTTCTGCGTCAATACTGATTTCACAGTTTCGGATGGACGACCAGCCGATCCACAAGATGGAAGAGTGCTTTGACGGCAGTTTTGATTTCAGAAACGCTGACGGATTCTTTGGGCGTATGTGCGAGCGGTCCGTCGCCAGGCCCAAAATAGAAGGCTGGAATGCCGAATTTCTGCATTGAACCGCCTTCACCCCAACCCGTCATTTCGGTCGTTTCAGGAATATGCCCAAGCGACTCGCCAAGCGCAGCAACTGCAGCCTGTGCCAAGGGCTGCGTCATGTCCGTGGAGAGTGCCGTCCAGTCGCCCGTTACCGTGAGTGAAGTCGAAACCGGAGGAAAGTCGGGGTCTGTTCGAACTTCGCTCAGAATCTTTTCAATGCGGTCACACTGCACTTGGGCGGACTCCACGCCTTGATAGCGAAAGTCAATGGTGACGGAAGCACTGGCCGGAACAACATTTTCCGCTGCGCCGCCCGAAACAAGATCAATAGAGGATGAGGCCGGACCTGCTGCGGCGTTTCCTGCGAGCAGTTCCGGAAGACGTTTTTTGGCGTGAACGATAAAGAGCGCCGCCGCTTCAATGGCATTGATGCCGAGATGCGGGCGGCTCGAGTGAGCGCTCTTGCCGGTAAAGTCCACGCGGATCCAGCAGTCTCCGCGATGTGCTGAACGTACGCACAGCCCCGTTGGTTCACAAATGACACAGAGCTGAGGACGCGGAGCATCCGGGCAGCTCAAGGCTCTGACGACACCCTGTGCCGCGGTTTCCTCATCCGTAGAGAGAATGAGCCAAAGTACGCCGTCGACGCCTTGACGAGCGGCTTCACAAAATGTCGTGAGCGCACAGGCTGCGCCGCTCTTCATGTCCGTTGTGCCGCGTCCGTGCATGCGGTCACCCTCGATGCGGGCGCTCCAAGGATCTTCCATGCCGGCGGGCGGGACGACGTCGACGTGCCCCGAGAGCATGAGTTCCGTCACACCCGCCTTGCCGCGGCCGGTTCGGGCCAGCAGCACAGGGTTGGGCGCTTCAGGGAAGAGGATGCGGATGTCGGCCTCGACACCCGTCGATTCAATAAGGTCTCGAGCGGTTTCCAGCACCTGCAGACAGGCGGGTGACCCAGAAACGCTTGGGACTCGGACGAGCGCCTGTGTCCAAAGAACGGCGCGTTGTTCCAATGTGTCCTGCGGCATGAAAATGTCCTTCAATGAATGGTTATTCGTGCCATTGAGAATAGCGCGGTCTCCAGAGCTTTCAGGACAAGACAATCGCTCAAGTCCTGCGTCAAAGATCAAATAAACCGTCGCTCTGAATGGATTTTTCCGGCGCGGCACGAAGCAGGAGCGAATCCAAGGTCGATTGCCTTGCCTAGCAGGTTAAGACAAAGGATGATGCGTACAATGGTGGGTTGGAGCCCGGGATTGTGTTGTTGCTCGAAGGAGTGAGGAGATCCGTATGCGCGCAGCCAACTCGCATTTTGGAAAACATTACATTAACGGCGTCTGGACAACCCCTAAGGGCGCCATGATTGACGTTGAAAATCCGGCGACTCGTGAAATATTCGCACGTGTTCCGGACGGTACGCCCGAAGAGGTGGATGCCGCCGTCGCAGCGGCTCAAAGCGCATTTCCCAGTTGGAGCAGTACGCCGCTCGCGCAGCGCATCGCGCTGATGGAAGGGATGCTCAGGCGCTTTTACGAAAAAACGGAAGCCGTCATTGAACTGGAGGTCGCCGAACTCGGTGCCCCGGTTGCTTTCGCACGAAGCAAGCACTGCCTCTATCAGCAGAAACGTACGGCCGCATTTATTGCGGCCGCACGGTCGATTGCCGCAGAAGAAGCATTTCCCGCGTCCCTCGTCATGCGTGAACCAGTAGGTGTCGTCGCTGCCATTACGCCGTGGAATTACCCTTTGGGGCAGATCATTCAGAAGGTTGTTCCGGCGCTGCTTATGGGCTGCACGGTTGTGCTCAAGCCGAGCGAATGGACGCCGCTTACCGCCGTTTTGCTCATTGAAGCCTTTGAAGAGGCCGGATTTCCGCCCGGGGTTCTCAATCTTGTACAGGGATACGGTGAAACCGTAGGGGAGGCCATGACCGGGCACGCAGGGGTCGATTTGATTTCCTTTACGGGATCAACAGCCGTCGGCCGCCGAATTGCAGGCCGTGCCGCCCCGATGATGAAGCGCCTCATTTTGGAGCTCGGAGGCAAGTCAGCGGCGGTGTGGCTGCCGGAGCTCGAGGGGCATGAGGCCGGCCGGATGGCCGCGAAGAAAGTGCTGGATTCCTTGCTCCTCAATGCCGGACAGACCTGCACAGCGCTATCTCGATTTCTGGTTCCTGCTGAAAAGCTCCAAACCGCTGAAGCGCTTCTCAAATCCGTTCTTGCAGACTACCCGATGGGAGACCCCACGGATCCGGCAACCCGTATGGGCCCCTTAATTTCCGGGGCGCAGTTTGAACGCGTTCGGGAATACATTGCTTCGGGCATCCGTGAGGGGGCTCGTCTGGTTGCCGGCGGGCTGCCGCCGGAACCGGGCGCCGATGACGGATGGTTCGTGCCGCCCGTTGTATTTTCGGATGTCCGGCCTGAGATGCGGATTGCTCAGGAAGAAATCTTTGGCCCTGTCCTGTCGGTGATGCCGTACAACACGCTCGAAGAAGCGCTGGCGATTGCCGACGGCACGCAGTACGGTCTGTGCGGCGCCGTCTTTGGTCCTCATGAGGCAGCGGTGAATTTTGCGCGTCGTATGCGCACGGGGAACGTCTACGTGAATGACGCGTCACGCGACCTTGCAGCTCCCTTCGGCGGCTTTAAATCGAGCGGCGTCGGACGTGAAGGCGGCGTTTTCGGTCTGCTCGAATTTACGGAACCCAAGGCAATTTTTGAGCACGGTTCCTAAGCCGATAAGACGCCGCAACGGGCGAAAGTCATCCCAAGACGATCGCCCGTTTATGCTGTCAGCGCTTTAAGAAGAGGAGCATTAAGAGCCGGCAGCCGATGATGATATAGGCTGAGCTGCGAAACGCAGGCGGTTGGCTTGGACCGTTCCCATCCGCCACGAGTAGATCATCATCACGACCAAGCTCACGCCGATGGTGAGCATCAGGTTTGTTGCGCCTGCACCGGCAAGCGCTATGAAGCAGAATCCGCAGCCTAGAACCGCTGCGATGCAGGACAGACGCCCCTGCTGCGAGGTGCTTTCAATGCGAAGCAGATCAATGCAGCTGTAGAAATAAGGGAGCATCGTCAGCAAGACGGCAATCTCGGTGATCATCTCAAAAAGCGAGGCTGCGGAGCCGCCCTTGGCATTGAGTGCAGTGATGAGGAGCATCAGCCCCGTCATTTGACTGGCAGCCAAAATGAGGCCTTTGCGCGGCATGCCCCGATGATCCAGTTCACCATAGATTTTGGGAAAGTGCCCGTCTCGGGCAGCTCGAGCGCCGGCTTGAGTCACCAGAAGCATCCATGAGCCCAGAGAAGTCAGACAGGCAATCACGGTGCATGCGGCAACAACCGGAGCAGCCCAGTCACCCACCATGAGTGCAACGCTCGCTGCGAATGGCGCGCCGGATTTAGCAATGACGTCCGCAGGGAACATGCCGGCAATAGCTTGAAAGCTCAGAACATATACAATGCCGGCCAGTCCCGTTCCCAACAATGTCGCAAGCGGCACCGTTTTTCGGGGATTTTTCACCAGACCGGTGGATACGGAGGCCGATTCGATGCCGATGAATGCCCAGAGGCAGAGCAGTACGCTGCGGATGACCGCTTCGGAATCGGCGGCGCCTGAAGTATTCCAATTGGCGGTGTAGGTTTGGGGATCAAACCAGAACCAGCCGAAGATTGCAGTGCCGGCCACCGGAAGCAGCATGGCGACAAGACCAATGGTTGCCATGCGGCCGATAAAGGATCCGCCCATGAAGTTGAGGATGGTAAAGATCCAGACGATGGCGATGCAGGCCAGACCGGCGGGAATCGGGTCCTGCAGGGCAGGAAAAAACATCGACAGGTAGGAAACCGCTGTCACGCCGATGGCTAGGTTTCCGACCCAGTTGGCGTTGTAGTAAAGAATGCTCGATTGAAAGCCAAAGGCGGTGCTGACTTCGCCGGCGTAGGCGACAGGGCCGCCGCTTTGCGGATTGACGGTGGAGAGTCTGGCGTAGACGTAGGCGAGCGACATTGCGCCGATGACTACGATGATCCAGCCGATAAGAGAGATGGAGCCGATCGAGGCGAGGTTGGCTGGCAGCAGAGCAATTCCCTCGATCATGTTGCCGGCAACAATGCCGATGCAGACGATAAGCCCAAGTTTGTGTTTTTCGCTTTCATGGCCGGGAGGCTTCATGATGAACACCTTTGCTGCTGGAGCCCCAACCGACGCAGCGCTGAAGGCTGCGGCGGAAGAGAAACTCGAAAGAATCCGCTCATTATTAAAAGGTTTAATCTCGGGCTTAAACAAAGTCCTCATGAATGCATCATTAATTGCTTTTCCGGTCAACGGTTCTTCTCCGGAAATTCCATAAATATTTATCAATAACAATATGTTGATGAATATGTGATTACTTTTGGCGTGGCGGGCAGCATCGATTTCGGCGGAGATCATGCCCGGATGAGCGGGCTGAGAAGATTGTTTTTAAATATCCGCCGAGGGAATGAAGCCCGCGCGAAGAGACATTCAACGGATTTGAGCTGGTGCGGATGCAGTAAGTCCAAACGTGTATGGAGGGGTGTTTGGGAGTGGTTATGATCAAATCTTTCCAAATACTGGGAATCCGCCGCCATGGAGCTCGATCTCATTACTTTTCTCATCGTTTGTCCGCTCGTTTTTTTTGGCGGCCTCGTTGATGCCGTGGCGGGCGGCGGCGGTCTGATTGCGCTGCCGGCTTATCTCATTGCCGGCGTGCCGGCACATTTGGCGCTGGGCACCAACAAGCTTTCGAGCGCCATGGGAACAGTGGTTTCAGCCTTTCGGCTTTGGCGTGCGGGATTTCTCAATATCCGCAAATCCCTGCCGGCCATTGTGTGTTCGCTTTTGGGCAGTGCTGCCGGTGCGCATCTGGCGCTGCTGGTGCCCGAGCGTGTCTTTGAACTCATTCTCGTGGGACTGCTGCCGATTGCTGCCTTTTTTGTGCTTTCAAAGCGGGCGGTGATGTCTAATGACGAAGGGATTATCACTGCGCGAAAGCAGCTTGTCATTCTCTGCATCGCGTCGCTCATCTGCGGCGCCTATGATGGGTTCTACGGGCCCGGAGCCGGCACCTTTATGCTGCTCGCTTTTACGCTTTGGGCAAAAATGGGCGTGCGGTCGGCCTCTGGGACCATGAAGGCGGTGAACCTCGCGAGCAATATCGCAGCATTTGCAACGTTTGCGCTTTCTGGTGAAGTGATTTGGCTTCTTGGTCTGACCGCAGGGATCTTCGGCATTGCCGGTCATTACATTGGCGCCGGGTTAGTGCTTCAAAACGGCACCAAAATTGTTCGGCCGATCATCGGCGCTGTGCTGGCGGTGCTTTTTGTGAAGACCGCTTGGGAGCTCTTAAGCTGAAGCTCCATCAGCCTTCATCGGCTGTTTCTTCCCAGAGCGATTTCGTGTCCAGAGTGCTGCCGCTCTGCAGGAATCGATTCTCCTTATAAAGGCGGTTCCAGTCGCGTACGGTATAAGCCGGCACGCCGAGCACAATGCTTGCACGCTTATAGCCGTAGCCTCGATTGAAGAGCTCAAGTGCTTCCCGCTTTTTTTCGAGTGAGTAGCGCTGCCGGCCGTGATCGGACAAAGCCGTTTTTGCCGGAGGGCAATGGGCTTGCTGCTGAGGGGCAGCCTGCTGATCCCGTTCGTTCGTGTTGTCGCACTCAGCAAAGAGAGACGGTTCCTCCGGGGTCGCTTCAGCTGCCGTCTCGGCAGGTGATTCAAAGCAGATTTGGCATTGAAGCGGCGCATTGACCGAAGCTGGCTGCGGCAGATCGTCGGCAAATTTAAGTTTGGGCATGGCGGCTCACAACTGCATAAAGGAAAAGTGCTTTTAAGCCTAACGGCAGTTGAAAAAACTGCCATAAAGCCATTCTGAGAAACGCTTTCTGTGCCGTTTATGAGTGTATTCAATATTGAACTGCACAAAAAATGAGCGTTAAACGTACGGCAAGTGGAGCACCTCATACCGACGTCTAACGCTCTTAGCGAGGAAGCTGGGCGGCGGACGTGCGATACCCAACATTTCGCACGTCCGCTTGCCACAGACTCAGAAAAACCCATGCATACAATCTATTTCGATACGGTCCATCCGTTCTGATGCCTTCGTCATCCAATGGGCGATTCATACGCTCAAATTCTGTTTACGATTGGTCGGAACGAATAAACTGCGTAAAGTTCAATAACCAGATAATTACGGCAAATTCATAAAATCAGTGTTCTTCTATTGGTGGCAAAAAAATACCGGCAACCATTCATATAGGAGGGTTTATTCACGCCAGAGTGCTCGGGAAGACGTTGGCCTCGTAATATTCGTGATGTGCCGGTTAAGTCACACAAAAGGAGAGACATAACTATGGTACGAGCATCCTTCTAGGAAGTCATAAACTTTATAGCAGTGAAAGTAAATTTAAATCTCAAGAGCACTCAGTAAATTATCATCTATTTGAAATATAACAAATATGACTATTTCAAAATGCCTAAAAAAATGATGCAGTGTACTTTCGACAGGAGAGGTTAAGTCAAAGTCTGCAGCGGCAGTTGGACTCATTTTTGATATTTTGCGAGCGTGTAGTTGTGCTTATTCAGAGTTTCTTGACAGGGCATTATTCGTCAGGCGTTGAAGTATGAGGGATTTCATGTAGTTTGAGAAGTTGCTTTTGGTCAATCTTTGCCTGGTGTAAAATCTAACCCATCAGTCTGTTTTGTAATGGGTTAGGGGAACCGCAGAGATTTAATACGGTTTCTTATTAAGACGATTTTAGGTAAACCCCGACCTGTCCATTTCATTGTGTGATCGAATGACTCCCGCCCGCAAAAGTACCCGCAGAATTGCCGCCGTTCATGACCTTTCGGGGGTTGGGCGTGTGAGTTTGATGGTCGTGATCCCGATTCTTTCAACAATGGGATTTGATGTCTGTCCGCTGCCGACGGCCATTCTTTCCAACCATACGCAGTATCCGGAATACAGTTTTCTCGATCTGACCGACGAGATGCCGAAAATGATTGCCGGCTGGAAGAAGCTCGAAATCGAGTTTGATGCGATATACACGGGCTACCTGGGTTCGCCCAGGCAGATTCAGATCGTTTCGGGTTTCATTGATGATTTCCGCCGTGAGGACACGCTTATTGTTGTCGACCCGGTTTTGGGGGACAACGGCCGACTTTATGCCGGAATGACCAAGGAGATGGTGCTTGAAATGCGCGTTCTGGCGCGGCGTGCGGATGTGCTGACGCCCAATCTGACAGAACTCTTTGCGCTGCTCGATCGCCCTTATCAGCATGAGTGTTCGGACGAACTTTTAAAGGAAGCCCTTAAGGCGCTTTCCGCTCAGGGGCCCGATACGGTGATCATTACCGGCGTGCCGGTCGTCGGCCGGCCGGATCTGACCTCGGTTGTTGCGTCCAGCCGCTCCGACGGCCGGGCGTGGAAGGTCACGTGCCCTTACCTTCCGGCCCATTATCCGGGTACGGGCGATGCCTTTACGAGCGTCGTCACCGGGGCGCTTCTGCAGGGTGACAGCCTTCCGGTTGCGCTTGACCGAGCGGCCCAGTTCATTTTGCAGGGCATTCGCGCGACTTTCGGCTATCAGGGCGACAATCGCGAAGGCATTCTGCTCGAACGGGTACTGCCCAATCTCAATCTGCCGATTCAGTCGTCGACCTACGAGCTCCTTTGATTGGCGCCTTGGCAGCGGTTATGCAAAACGGCCGCCCGTGCGCAGAGCATCGGCGGCCGTGAAGGTTCTTTGAAGAGCATCCCGCTGTCGGCAGGATGCTCTTTTTTTGAGGGAGATTAGTACTTGTCAAAGTACTGCTGAACTTCCTTCCAGTCGGCGGTCTTCGTGAGCGAGAGCTGGAGAAGGACGCGAGCCTTCTGGGGATTAAGGGACTGAGCGGCAACCCAATGCATCTTCTCGTCGTCGACTTCAGCATCCTTCGTTGCAGAGCCGGTCGGCACACGCGAAGCACGAACCACCACTAGGCCGTCCTGCGCAGCCTTTTCAAGGACCGGCCAGACAGCCTTGTGGATGTTGCCGTTGCCGACGCCCGCAGAGACGATGCCTTTGTAGCCCGCCTTCACGAGTGCTTCAGCCTGATAGCCCTCGACGCCGGCGTGGTTGTAGACGATGCCGACTTTGGGCAGCTGATCGAGCTTCGTCACGTCAAACGGCGCTTTGAGCTGAGCGCGCAGACCGACGGCTTCATAGGTGACCTTGTCGTTGAAGATCCAGCCCACTTTGCCGAAGTTCATGGCTTGGAACGTTTCAGGCTGCGTGGTATTTGACTTAAAGACGTCGCGGGCGCCGATGACAACATTGTCCATTGCAACGACGACGCCCTGTTTAGCCGTGTCAGGCGTGGCAGCCGTCAGTACGGCGTTGTAGAGGTTGCGCGGACCGTCAGCAGAAAGACCGGTGGAAGGGAGCATGGCGCCAACCAAAACCACAGGCTTCTTGCAGGCCGTGGTGAGCTGCAGGAAGTAGGCGGTTTCTTCCATCGTATCGGTGCCGTGCGTGATGACGAACCCGTCATATTTGCCGCAGTCGCTCGCAAGCGTCTTGGCGAGTTTGAGCCAAACTTCGTCAGACATATCCTGAGAGCCAATATTGGTCACCTGGATAGGCGTCACGTTCGCAATCTTGGCGAGCTGCGGAACAGCGTCCACGAGGTGGTTCACCGACACCGCACCGGCCTTGTAGGCCGAGCCGGTCGAAGATGCGCCGGCGCCGGCAATCGTGCCGCCCGTGGCGAGAACGGCGATATTGGGCAGAGCGAGCGCAGCGGTCGAGGCGGCAGCCAAAGAGAGCGCGAGAAGCGTTTGCTTGAACATGAAGATTGCTCCTATGTGGTTTTGGCGGCGCTTCCATTGGGTTTGAGGCG
>OGOC01000946.1_pt1 | contig 26583 bp, 25 predicted proteins | sample 1552561 | NCBI WGS metagenome assembly OGOC01 (sample SAMEA2580148, study PRJEB22360) | human gut metagenome | biome: human gut; feature: human-associated habitat; material: faeces | place: Denmark | collected 2008/2010
TGTTGGCGTTTATTATGTTGTTGTTGAGGTAGATTTTGCCGGATTGGTCGCCGGTTAGGGTGAGGTCATAGGAGGCACCCGCAAATTCAGTTTCATCTACGATTTCTAAATCACCAAATGCAAGTCCATCTTCCAAAATTACAGAATCAGGAGTAGATTCATCGTACCAACCTTGACTTCGTGCATATTTAAGATATTCATCAATTGTTGAGACGCCCAAATGATCTTTTAAGTAGTCCGAGGGTTCAAATGAGCCGGTTGAGGCAAATACATTATCGCCGGCGATTGTATCGTCGAAGAGGATTGTCCCGTTTGTCGATGTAGATAGAGTGAGTTTTGACAAGTTGGACGGGGTCGCTGTGACTTTATTACCATCAACGGTATAGTTATACTCTAAATTATCAGATTTCATGAATATTGCATTCCGGGTTTCAATGCCGTTTGAGATGGTTTTATTGCCGGAAAATACTGACGTTCCACCGTTTTCGGCATATATATTCGTGTTTCCAGCAGAATAAATAGCTCCGCCTTGTGCTGAACCGGTGGCAGATTCAGCGGTATTGTTGATAAATGAGGAATTTGTTATATTCAAGGATCCATCCAGAGAACCATCGATACTATACGTATCTGAGTCATCCCGAATGTATGAATAGTATATAGCACCACCGTAAGCATCATAATTTGAAACAGCAGAGTTTTCAATAAAATTACCCTTGATTTGTCCAATAGTGCCATAGTCATTTACGATAGCGCCACCGCGTGCAAAGTTGTCACCATCATCACTTTTTGAAACAGCAGAGTTTTTAATAAAATCACCATTGATTTCACCGATTTTGGCACTGTTATAAATAGCTCCGCCCTCTGCTGAAGAGCTATATGAGAGTGCAGTGTTTTCTGTAAAATTACCGTAAATTGAGTTTATATCCTGGGTTTCTGCAAAAGTAGGCACGTCTGAATCGCCTGTCACATTTTCAATCAAAAAAACTGGCGAAACCAAATATCTACTATTGAAAATCGCACCTCCTGATGAACCAGCGTAAGCAATAGCCGAGTTTTTATAAAAATTGCCTTTTATCTCACCTATGGAAGGCATTGTGTTATTAAACTCCATGTTCCATATTGCACCACCACTTGCACCATAGCCTCCATATTCACTTATTGCGCTGTTTCCGATAAAGTTTGCCTGGATTGAATTTATCACTGAGTCGTTGTAAATCGCCCCGCCGAGACTTTCATCATTATCGGTAATAGTTCTATTATTAATAAAATCTCCCTTTAAGCTCTCAATAAGACCAATGTTATAGATAGCCCCGCCCTGTGGAGATTGCCGCAATGTTGTATCAAGATTAACAGACGCGGTATTACCCAAAAATGTTCCATTAATCGAGCCGATTTCGCCTGCATTAAATATAGCCGTGCCTACAGGATATCTTCCTTTAATCTGCAGATTATTGTAAACAAAATTTCCGGCTATTGATTCAATGCGGCCCTCATTAGATATACAAGAATTCGGAGAATTTAGCCCGTAAAAATCTTTTTCAATTTTGTCAATCACTTCTCCCTGACTAACCTCAATCAGATCAATATCATCCACGTCGTATTTAAAAGTAAGGTAGTTGTCGCCCTTAGGAACGCTCATTGATAAATCAAGATTCATCCGGTTATCAGATTCTTTGCCCCAGCTTAAATAACCTGATTGATTACCCGAACCCAGCGTTTTGTCAGTAAATTTTATGCGGTAATAAGTTGGTACGAGTTTTTGCTCTGTTTCGTCCCATTCCCAGCTCGTAATCGTTTCATTAGACGGAGCTGATGTTTCCACCAGGGTATAAATGTCAGTATTAACCGGCACCGGAACATCTGCTGCTGCACTCTGGGCAAAAGATAAAGAAAATCCTGAGATTATTAACAGGGATTTAGCCAGAGGAGCAAAGTTTGAAAAGTTATTGTTTAATTTCTCACAAAAGTCCCAAAATAAAGATGCGTCAGAGCTTACAGCCCCCCCCCCCCATGGGCAACAAGCCTTTCATAGCAAGGGTTTTCAGAGATTCAGTTTTATTCTTTTTCATTTTCACTACCTCTATTTATTTACAGTAAATTCAAAATCCAGAAGAAGACATTTTTTCCACAAATAGACCTCTATTTATTTAATGCCCATTTTTTAGCAATTTCTAACATCCAACGGGTGGTATTGTTACATTTCTTCACAATCCAGCCATTAAATTCACCTGTTAAACGCAGCTTGTAATCATAATTTTTTTGCGATACATTCAGTGTGTATAAACACGATTTCATTTGTACAGGTCATAGAAAAAAGAGGAGAAACTCAAATGACAGAAAGAAAATTAGTTGGAACAAACGAAATGTTCAAAAAAGCGCTCGCAGGCGGCTACGCTATCGGCGCTTACAACGTAAACAACATGGAAATTCTTCAGGCAATTGCTGAAGCAGCTGAAGAAACACGTTCACCCATCATTTTGCAGGTTTCTGCAGGCGCTAGAAAATACGCTAACCAGACTTACCTTGTAAAACTGGTCGAAGCAGCTCTGGCTACTACTACAGTACCTATCGCGCTTCACTTAGACCACGGTGCTGACTTTGAAATTTGTAAAGCCTGCATCGACGGCGGTTTCTCCTCTGTTATGATTGACGGCTCAAGATTCTCGTTTGAAGAAAACGTTGCAGTAACTAAAAAAGTTGTTGAATATGCTCATGAAAGAGGAGTTTCAGTAGAAGCTGAGCTCGGAAAACTCGCAGGCGTTGAAGATGACGTAAATGTTGACGCAAAAGACGCTAAATACACAAATGTTCAAGAAGCTGTTGAATTCGTAAAACAAACAGGCTGCGATTCTCTCGCAATCGCTATCGGAACATCTCATGGCGCTTACAAATTCTCAGGCGAAGCAAAATTAGACTTTGACAGACTGAAAGAAATCAAAGATGCCCTGAAAGAAGCAGGTTTCGGCGACTATCCGATTGTTCTTCACGGTTCTTCTTCAGTTCCGCAGGAACTCGTTGAAAAATGCAACAAATTCGGCGGAAATCTCCCGAATGCACAGGGCGTTCCCGAAGATATGCTCAACTATGCTTCAAAACACGGCGTAGCTAAAATCAACATCGATACAGACTTGAGATTGGCTATGACTTCTACTATCCGCGAATTCTTCATTGAACACCCCGAAAAATTTGACCCAAGAGAATACATGGGCCCGGGCAGAACAGCGGTTAAAGAAATGGTTATGCACAAAATGAGAGACGTTCTCGGCACAGCCGGTCACGCTGATGACTAATTAATAAAAAAATAAACAAAAGCCCTTCTTATATTTTAAGAGGGGCTTTTTTGTTGTAATCAATCGAAAAATCCTTCCGGTGGGAACCGCTGCGCTATTCCCACCCTACCAGCCCTCCGAAAAGAGGGTGTTGGCGTTATAAGTAAAAAGGGAAACATCTAAACCTTAAAAAGGAAGCCTTTTTCGGTAATTTCGGGGTATCTTCCGGAACTTTTTAGTATAAAATCACAAATCTCTCTCACTGCTCCGCGTCCGCCGTTTTTTGAGGAGATAAAATGAACGTATTTCTTGACTTCATCCATCCCGTCAGCAGGTGTGCAAGCCAGCCCGACCTTTGAAAGCACGCAAATGTCCGGCAAATCATCGCCCACATAAGCAATTTCGTCAAAATTCAAAACATATTCTTTCATAAAATCTTCAAGCGCGGCGATTTTGTTTTTTTCGCCCTCGTAAAGCTTTGTCATGCCGAGATTTTCAAACCTGTGACGCACTGTGGGGTTTTTTCGCGCCGTGATGATGCCAGTTAAAACCCCTGCCTTGTTGAGCATGACAATTCCCTGCCCGTCCTTGGCATTAAAAGTTTTCAGCTCCCTGCCATCTTCATCGAAAGTCAAAGAACCGTCCGTCAAAACCCCGTCAACGTCAAAAAGCACCGCTTTTATGGACTTTGCTCTGCTTTCCAAATCCGGCATTATGCAATCCCCGCTTTCAGCAAATCGTGGATATGAATCAACCCGACCGGCTTTTTGTCATCATCACAAACCACAAGCGAAGTGATAGAATGTTTTTCCATAATGTGAAGTGCCTTTGCCGCAAGGTCAGAAGCAAGCACGGCTTTCGGATTTTGGGTCATAACGTCGCTTGCAAGCAGATTTGCAGTCGAATCGTACTTCAAAAGCGTTCTTCTGATGTCGCCGTCGGTCAAAACGCCGAGCATTGTGCCGTTTTCGTTCGTAATAATTGCGCAGCCGAGCTTTTTGTCCGAAATATATTTGATTGTGTCGTGGAAAGAGGATTTTTCGTTGATAACAGGCAGCCTTTCGCCCGTAATCATCAAATCCGCAACCTTGTAAAGCACACCCTTGCCCAGAGCACCCGACGGATGGAACATCAAGAAATCTTCTTCCGTAAATCCGCGTTTTTTAAGCAAACAAATCGCCAGCGCATCACCCATCGCCAGAGTAGCAGTCGTGCTGGCGGTCGGCGCCTTGCCAAGAGGGCATGCTTCCTTTTCTACGGAGATATCAAGCGCTACATCGCTCTTTTGAGCAAGAGTCGAGTCCATTTTTCCGGTCATTGCAATCATCGGAACGCCAAAACGCTCAATCAATGGCAAAAGGTTCAAAAGTTCCGAGGTTTCGCCGCTATTTGAAATCGCAACAACGACATCTTCGCGCGTGATTATGCCGGAATCACCGTGAGTGCTCTCCGCAGGATGGAGAAAATAGGACGGAGTGCCGGTTGAGGAGAGAGTTGCGGCGATTTTTCTGCCGATATGACCCGATTTACCCATGCCGGTAATGATTACACGGCCTTTGCAGCCGTATAAAATATCAATTGCCTTTTCAAAGTCCCCGTTAATACGCTCTTTCAGCTTCAAAACCGAATTTGCTTCAATATCAAGTACTTCTTTTGCCAAATCTGAAATTGTGCTTAATTTATTCAAAGTTTCTAACATTTTGCCCCCTCTTGATGGATATTATACGACGCTCCAATCTTAAAATGCAATCAGAACAGCATGTTTTGGTTATAATTATTTACGGAAAGAAATAGATAAGGTAAATTATGAAAAAGGTTTATATTGAAACACTCGGCTGCCAGATGAACAAATCGGATTCGGAAAGAATCCTCGGAATGCTCGCACATTTTGGCTACGAAGAAACAACAGAGCCCAAAGAAGCCGACTTTTTAATCATAAACACCTGCTCAATCCGCCAGCTTTCCGCTGACAAGGCATACAGCTGCGTGGGTGTATGGGGAAAATGGAAAAAAGAGCGAAACGAAAACCTTAAAATCGGTTTTTGTGGCTGCGTAGCGCAGCAGGACAAAGAAAAGCTCCAAAAACGCTTCCCGTACATCGATTTGGTTTTTGGACCGTCGAATCTTTACCAGCTTCCGGAGCTTGTAAAGCGAATTGAAGCGGGAGAAAAGGTTTGTGCGGTTTCAGAACGCCCTTTTGAGGCGGACGAAAGCCGGTTTGAAATAAAACGCGCAAAAAGCCTGAACGCGTGGATTCCGATTATGGAAGGTTGCGACAATTTCTGCACATACTGCATAGTTCCGTTCACAAGAGGCAGAGAAAGAAGCAGGGAGCCTGAAAAAATCATCTTGGAAGCAAAAAAAGCGCTCGAAAGCGGATTTAAAGAAATCACCCTGCTCGGACAAAACGTTGACAGCTACGGGAAAGGGCTTGGCAAAGAAGTTACGCTCGCAAACCTTTTAAGAGAGCTCAACAAAATCGACGGAAAGTTCAGAATCCGTTTTGTAACGTCATATCCGACCGATATTTCGGATGATTTGATAAAAGCGGTCGGAGAATGCGAAAAAGTGTGCGAATATTTCCATATTCCGATGCAATCCGGCAGCACAACGCTTCTCAAGGACATGAACCGCCGTTACACGCGCGACGAATACGGAAATATCGTCGGAAAAATCAGAAAAGCGTTCGAAAATGTAACGATTACGTCGGATTTCATCGCAGGTTTCCCTGGAGAAACCGAAGAACAGTTTAACGACACGCTCAGTGCAATAGATGAATTTGAGCTGGATTATTCAAACACAGCAGCCTATTCCCCGCGCGAAAAAACAAAAGCAGCCCGCTGGGTGGACAAATTTATTGACGAAGAAACGAAAATGAACCGTCTCGCCATCCTGAACGAAAAAAACCGCGAAGCTTGTTTGAAATCCAATCAAAAATTCGTCGGAAAAACGCTCGAAATCCTTGTAGAGTCATTTGAAGAAAAAGATGGAAAAATTATCCTCGCCGGACGCGCAAGAAACAACAAAATCGCGCATTTTGAGGGTTCAAAAGATTTAGTCGGCGAATTTGTCAACGTTAAAATCACAAAAGCCAGCACATGGCATGTTGCGGGGGAGATTGTGCAGGGATAATGCCGGCTTATATGCGCGCTGCCCGCTGTTTTCTTACGAATCTTTTCCCGAATAAAAGTCCGCGTAGGGTGGGAAAAGCTCAAACGATGGTTTCAAGATGCATTTTTCAATCTTTGTGGCGATTCCCACCGATAATCAGGTGCAAAATACTTCCGGTGGGAACCGCTGCGCTATTCCCACCCTACTGGCTACTGGCTGACCCCTCACCCGCCCTTTGCAGGGTACCCTATCCCCGAGAAGAGAGAATATTTTAATTTCTAATAAAAAAACATGCTATAATCTTTAAAAAAGAGATAACCCGAACGGAGAAATATATGCCCAACTACGCGATAGGAATTGATTTAGGCGGAACAAAGATTTTAACCGGACTGGTCGATAAAGAAACCGGAAATGTGGAATATTTTACAAAACACAAAACACGCGCCGAAAACGGAGCAGATTACGTAATAAACAAGATTATCCAGTCAATAAATGAACTTCTTGAGGCAACAAAACTCGATATCCACCAGATTAGCTCAATCGGAATAGGCGCACCCGGGCAGGTGAACAGGGAAAAGGGGATTTTGATAAACGCTCCGAATCTCAACTGCTCAAACATTAACCTCAAAGCCATTCTTGAACGCCAGTTTTTCATCCCGACGTTTTTGGGCAACGATGTGGGGATTGCGACGGTCGGAGAAATGAAATTCGGTTCTGGAGTAGGCTTTAACAATATTGTTTGCGTTTTTGTCGGAACAGGAATCGGCTCCGGCATTGCAAAAGATGGAAAAATTTACTATGGTTCGTCGGGAACAGCCGGTGAAATCGGGCATATTATCGTTGACGCCGGCGGAAGACCCTGCGGCTGCGGCGGAAATGGATGCCTTGAAGCTTACGCATCGCGAACGGCAATTGAACACAGAATCACAGGCGCACTAAAAAAGGGCAGAGAATCCGTTATAACAGAGCTTTTAAAAGACGGAAAGAGAATCAGCTCAAAAGTACTGAAAAAAGCGCTTGAGCTGGGCGACGAATTAGTTACACAGACGCTTTTTGAGGCGTCGGATTACCTTTCTAACGGGCTTGCGACGGTTATTAACTTTTACAATCCCGAAATAATCATCCTCGGCGGCGGTCTTATTGACGCAATCGACGAATTTTACGAAAGAACAATCAAAAAAGCCCGCTCCAAAGCCCTCCCTATACCGGCCAAGACAATTGAGTTTAAAAAAGCCAAGCTGGGCGATTTTTCAGGGGTTATCGGGGCTTGTTTTCTTGAAGATTTAGCAAAAAACAACGAAAAAATCCTTGCTTAACATTTTTTAACCGGACAGCAAAATAATTTTTGTTTGCTTTTTAATGCAGCATAAGCAAAAGGAGAGCAAATGAAAATTACGCCCGTAAATCTCTATAAATCGGTCATAACAGAACAAAATCAACCGCAAATACCTGCAAATTCAGGGAGATTTCAGCTAAAATCCGTACCTGCATTGAATTTTGTTGCATATTCGCCGGAATATTATCTGGGATTCAAAGGCGCACCCGAAAAGTCAGAACAGCACAAAAAACTCGATGAAAATCTCGAAAATTTCTTTAAAAAAAGTCTTGGAGAAAGAACAGAATTCCTTGGATATCATCCTTATGAGTTCTATTCAGATTCACTGAACAGCAAAACCGGAAACATAATAAACGGAGTGATTCGCTCAATAAAAAGAAGCCCGATTGACAAAGAAATGCTTACAAAAGCAACCCAAAAATCCCTGAATTCAATCAGGTCGTCGGAAAATGCAGAAAAACTCATTGAAAAAGCGAAAAAGGACAACCTTATTCCGGAAAACATTGCCATCGCTGACACAAACCGCGCAAAATCCTACAAAGTAATGAAAACACTCTTTGATGCGGCAGATAAATCAAAAATTTCGCTGCCTCAGGGCAGAAAACTCAACGACAAAGGGCTTGAATTCCTATTCCGGCAATTTCAAAATACTTTTTTAAATTTTATTTACGAAAACAACAAACCGCAGCTGACCAAAGAAGCCTGCGCGCGCATAAAAGAGGCAATCGAAAACTCTGCGGATATCCGCGCATATGACATTCAGACGGAAAAAATTAAAGCTCAGGAAATAAAAAACAATTTCCCCTCATCAAGGTTATGCGCGGAAAAATTGTACGAAGATTTGATGGAAAAGCACATTTCGCCCTTTGAAAATGAAAAATTTTATGATTTTCTGGCTTTAAACAGCGAAAAAATTGATTTTCAAATCGAAATGCTCTACAACTCAAGAATAACCGGCTACTATACCGGCGTATTTAAAGAATCAGGCATTGATGAAAAGCATAAAATCCTCCTGATTGACCCGGGCGTGGCTTTTAACATAGAAAAACTGGCAGAGTTCGTAAAAACCTGCAATATCAACACATCTAACCTCAAACCGATACAACTGAGGCAGAAATTCTCGGATTATCTGGGCACAGAAACTGTTTACAGGGGGCTCGCTACAAATGAACCCGAAAAACTTGCCGAAAAGATTAGCAGGGACGGGAATTTCCCGCTTTCGGCAAAAAATAAAGAAAAATGCATAAATGACATAGAATTTTACCTTTCTCCGTTCAAAAGACCACGAACAAGCCATTTTGACCGAATTGTTGACAAAATCACCAGACATGACAAAGAAAGCGAGTATCTTTCGGTTTCTTCGGAATATCCGATTGCCGCATCCGTTTCGAAATCGGCAAAACCCTCAAAATCAGTCGTAATTGAAGCACGCGTACCGAAAATTTCCATTCTAAAACAGGAAAAAGAATACAGAAATATGCAAACAAGCAAGCGTCATGATGTTCTTGTCGTGGGAAATTACAAATACGATTACGACAGGGAACAGGAAAAAATTGAGGCATTTATCCCGTTTTATCTGCCAAATACGGATATGAAAATACATTTTGATACGGAAACACCGCTATTTTACTGGCAAAACTTTGCAAAGGGGATGTTTTAGCCTATTCGTAGCGCAGCGCGTCGATGGGATTTAATAAAGACGCCTTGTAAGCAGGATAATACCCGAAAACAACCCCTATAAGCCCGGAAAATCCGAACGAAAGCAGAATCGAAAAGGAAGAAATCGCAATCCGCATATCAGAGAAAACCTGAATACCATAAGCGCCCAGAACTCCAATAAGAACACCCAAAACTCCGCCCGCAAAAGATAAAAGCAGGGATTCTATCAAAAATTGAATTCTTATATCGCTAGCCTTGGCGCCGATTGCCATACGAATACCGATTTCTTTTGTCCTTTCGGTCACAGAAACGAGCATTATGTTCATAATTCCGATTCCGCCGACCAGAAGAGAAACTCCCGCAATCGACCCCAGCAAAATTGCCATTGTTCTGGTGGCCTCTTTGGCTGATTCCATCATCTGTGTAAGGTTGCGGACGGTAAAATCATCGTCCTTGTTCTTCCCGATGTGATGACGCACGCGCAAAAGCTCGGTAATTTGCTCCTGAGCCAGATCAAGCTCCTCAGTGCTGTTTGCTTTCACATTAATAAGTTTTACCATCCCCGGAAAATCAGTTCCGAAAAGCTTTTTCTGGGCTGTGGTAATCGGTACAAAAATAATATCATCCTGATCCTGTCCCATGCCGTTTTGCCCTTTAGTTTCAAGCACTCCGACGATTTTGAACGGAACATTTCCTATCCTGATTGTCTTGTTCATAGGGTCAACATCACCGAAAAGGTTTATTGCGACAGTGTTTCCGATGATTGCAACTTTAGTAATATTTTTGTTGTCATCTTCGGTAAAATTCCGCCCATCTTTTATTGCCCAGTCGCGAATTTTAAAATATGAAGCAGTAGTACCCGCAGCGCTGGTCGCCCAGTTCTGATTTCCGTAAGTAACCTGCTTTGCCTCGCCCATATAAGGAGCTACATAAGCAACAGCAGAACAATTGTCCTCAATTGCATAAGAATCCTTGAGTGTTAACGTAGGCTGGGTGCCGCTTCCGCCTCTTACCCCGCCGGCATTTGAAGAACCGGAGCGAATCATCAGCAAATTACTGCCCATCGACGCCATATCGTCAGAAATCCTTTTGCTGGCACCGTTTCCTACCGCAAGCATGATTATTACCGCACTTACACCGATGATTATGCCAAGACTGGTGAGAATCGAGCGCATTTTGTTGATTTTGAGCGAGCGAAGCGCTATTTTAAAGGTCGAAATAAAATCAATCACCGCGTCACCTCGTCAGATACAATATTTCCGTCCTTAAAACGCACTGTCCGCTTGCAATATTCGGCAATATCGGGCTCATGGGTAACAAGAACGATTGTTTTTTTGTATTTATCATTCAATTCACAGAAAAAATCCATAACCTCATAACTTGTCCTCGAATCAAGGTTTCCAGTAGGCTCATCCGCAAGAATAACAGGCGCATCGTTAACAATTGCACGCGCAATGGCAACTCTCTGCTGCTGTCCGCCCGAAAGCTGGTTCGGGAGATGTTCTTCACGCCCCTGAAGCCCTACAATTTTCAGCGCATGCATTGCACGCTCTATCCTCTCTACAGGGTCAATTCCCTTGTAAATCATTGGCAATTCAACGTTTTCAAGCGCGCTCGTACGCGAAATCAGGTTAAACCCCTGAAAAACAAACCCGAGCTTCAAATTTCTTATTTCGGCAAGTTTGTCTGAATCCAGGTTTATTACATCAATGCCGTCAAGAAGATAAGAACCCGAAGTCGGCTTGTCAAGACAGCCGAGCATGTTCATAAAAGTAGATTTTCCCGAGCCTGAAGTGCCCATTATAGCAACAAATTCGCCATCTTCCACGCTCAAAGATACATCATTCAGCGCGTTGAACGACGAATCTCCGGTAGAATATGTTTTTATTGCGTTTTTTACTTCAATAAGGCTCATTTTTTCACCTCTTACAAGAACCTTGGCGCTTTTGGCTGGTTATTGCTTTTTCCGGCTTCCTGCCCTTTGATTCCGACGATTACAGAATCATTCTCCTGAATTTTGTTTGTAATAATCTCGGTATGCGTATCATCAGAAGCCCCGGATTTTACCGAAATTCGTTCGGGCTTTTTATTTTTGATGACCCAGATGCCCTGTTCTTTATATTTTGGGCCGCTTCCGTCCGTATAGGGGGTAAATTTAAGCGCTGCATTCGGCACGCTCAAAACATCAGCTTTTTTGCTGGTAATTATCGAAACATTTGCTGTCATACCCGGAATCAGCTTCATATCTTCGTTATTAACCTGAATAATAACCGTATAAGTAACAACATTCTGCACCGTTGTAGGCGAAATTCTTACCTGAAGAACTTTTCCTTCAAAAACACTGTCCTGATAGCCGTCAAGGGTGTAGGTAACCTCCTGGCCTTCTTTGACTTTGCCGATATCAGCCTCCGAAACATTGGCTTCTATCTGCATCTGGGTCAAATCCTGCGCTACAGAGAAAAGTTCAGGTGTCTGGAAGCTCGCAGCAACTGTCTGACCTACATCAACCCCCCTCGAAACAACTACACCGTCAACAGGAGAAACAATACGTGTATAGCGGAGGTTTGCAGCAGCAGTGTTGTAAGCAGCTGAGGCCTGTGAAATCTGGGCACGTGCAGCCGAAATCTGCGCAAGGTCGGATTTGTATGTTGATTCGGCCAAATCAAGCTCACTTTTTGCAATAAAATTGCGTTTATACAGGTTTCTGTATCTGTTCAGGGTTTTTTTGTCGTTTTCAGCGACCGCCTGAATTTTTGCCAGGTTTGCGCGGGCATTTGCGATGTTAGCCTGCGATTGCTCTACCTGCGCGGTAAAAAGCGAAGTGTCAATCTGGGCCAAAAGCTGACCTTTTTTCACTTTGGAGTTGTAATCAACATAAATCTCCTTAATCATGCCCGAAACCTGCGAACCTATACTGACCGTTTGCACCGGCTGAACCGTTCCTGACGCTTCAACAACCTGTGTTATGGTATGTTTTTTGACGGGTGAGGTCAGATAATCAGGTTTTTTATTATTTTTCAAAAATCCGGCGCTTACCAGCAGTACAGCCATCAAAACGCTTACGGCTATTATAATTTTTTTGTTCATTATGATTCTCCCATTGCTTTTTCAAGCGCTGCACGGGCTACGTTATAGTCATAAATAGCCTTTACGTATGCCTGTTGTGCATTGTTATAGTTTACTTTTGCATCCTGAAGCTCAATATAGTTTCCGACGCCCACTTCATAGCGACCGTCCGCAAGCTCGTAGTTTTCAAGCGTCTGGCGGACTTTCACCGCAAGCAGAGGAAGCCTTTCTTCTATTTGCTTCATGTCAATATACGCGGATTGCACCTCAAAATAGATATTCTGCTTGATTAAATTCACATTTTCTCTTGCAATCTCAAGCTGTGCCTTTGCTTCGTCGATTTTGCATTTTGTGTTCATTATATTTATGTTGCTTGTTTCGAGTGTTGCCGATAGATTGAAGCTGTTTGTGGTGTTTCCGTCCATGCTGCGGTAGCCGTATCCTGCTCTGCCGCTCAACGACGGAAAATATTCACGTTTTGTGTATTTTAACGATTCTTCCATTGCTTTGAAGGTCGATTCGTAAGATTTCAGGTCAGGGCGCTTTTCGTTTGCGGTCTTAACAGTCTCGTCAAAGCTCATGTCAAAGGGTTTGAACACATAATCTTTCAAAATGTTGCTTTTTTCTACCGATGAGGTAAAAACAGCGTTTTTAGGCTGTTTTGGCGTTGCGCTCAGGTCTTTTGTATCAGCAATATTAACAAGATTTACGTCCGTATAAACGTTATTTTTAAAATTAAAACTTTCTGTATTTTTTATTGAATAAGCAGGCGCATAGGCCGTGTACATGGAGTTGTTTAGCTTGACAAGCGCAGTCTGGTAGGCTTTTTCGGCGGTTACCAGCTCGATTTTTGAATCGGAAAGGTTCACTTCTGCATTCACAAGGTCAATTTTTGAACGAATTCCTTCTTCAAAAAAGGCTTTTATCTGGTTGTAGGTGCGCTCGTTCATCGCAACATTTGAGCGCGCAACCTGCCTGTTAGCCTGCGCCGCAAGAACCCCGTAATAAGCGGTTTTTACATTGTAAACAGTTGTGAGACGCATATTATCAAGGTCAAAATCAGATGCTATTTTGTAGAATTTTTGCATGTTAATTTTTGCACCGGTTTTCCCAAAATTATAAAACATCATGTTCAAAGATGCGCTCATTGAATAATAATCCATGTTATTTGAGAGGGTGCGGTTTCCGGAGGTGTTGCCGTTCTGGTTGTAGTACCCCCCGCCGGCGCCTATTGTCGGGAAATAGTCGGATTTAGCCTGTCCGATACGGCTTTTGTAAATTTTCTGGTTATTTTTTGAAATATTTATTTCAGGGCTGTTTTTCAGTGCGATTTCAATACAATCCTCGAGGCTCAGCATTGCGCCCTCTTTGATTTCGACAACAGCCAGGGCAAAATTTTGTGTAAAAATGCACAAAACCGCAAAAATTATTAATGCTGTCAGTCTAAACCTCATATTCCTCCCGCGGAATTACCGCACCGGAACAATTATAGTTCACCGCCTGCCTCCTTGCATAATCTTTCGGGAGGATTTTTTTCAAAAAAATAATGCTCATATCATACATAACGAATAATTTTAAAAAATGTTCATTTAATAAAACAATTGCCCGGTTAACTATTTTATAATTATCTTGTATGATTATTGTTGATTTTGCACTATAATTGTAATATCGAAAAATCAGCATTCGGAGAGTTGAGCTATGAAAAAAATTATATTATTATTGACATTAATGATGATATTCCCGCCTGCCTGCACCTTTGCGCAGGACTATGATGACCCCTACTCAAGACCCGCCTCCGGCGCCTACGAAACAGGTGTTCAACTTTTGAAAACCCAGCAGTTTTCCAAAGCAATTATAGAATTCAAAAAAGCTCTGCGCGAAAACCCGAATGATGAATCCTCAAAAATCCAGATTACAAACGCATATCTGGCGCGCGCTGCTTATTATAACAACCGGATGATGGACTACAAAAATGCAGCAAACGACCTGCGTTCAGCTCTGTTTTACCTCAAATATTACAGCGTAAGTCCTGTAGATGCCCAAACTCTCGACAATATCACCATTACAGAAAATAATCTAAAAAATGTTCTGGGTGCAATAAACGCCGATATGACTCCCAAAGGCAGATTCAATGCCGGAAAATCGCTCCGCGCACAGGGTGAATTTGCAGCAGCTGTGACTGAATTTCAAGCTGCACAATCCGACGCAAAATGCAGAAAAGACGCTCTGGTTGCGCTGGGCGAAATTTATTATATTCTGAATCTGAACGATCAAGCGGCAACTTACCTTGAAAGAGCGCTCTATGATGACCCTAAAGACGCTAATACCCACCTGAAACTCGCAAGAGTTTATGAAAGAATGGGCGCAGCGGACAAAGCAGCAAAGGAATACACCCTGGCACTCACAAAATCCTCTGAAAATCAGGAGATTTTGCTTGCTCTGGAAAACATATGGAAGCAAAAAGCCGCAGCAACGCCGGATGATGCCGATGTTCATGCAAACCTCGGTGCAATCTATCAGAAACGGGGCAATCTGGACAGCGCGCTTGCTGAATACCAGCTTGCAGAAAAGCTTAACCCTTCAAGCGTTATGACAAGATTGAACCACAGCACTCTTTATCAACAGAAAAAAGAATATGAAACAGCAATCGAAGGCTATGATTCGATTTTGCGCCTTTATCCGAACCACACACTTGCATATTACTACAAAGCTCAATGTCTGCGCGCTCTCGGAATGAAAGATGCAGCTGTTCAGAATTACAAACTGGCACTAAACCTTGAACCGGAAAATCAGGGAATTAAAGACGAGCTGTTTGATATGGTAAAAAGCGACATGACGCCTGAAGAAATGCTTGCTTATCTTGCCAACGAGCTAAAAAACAGCCCCAACAACCCTGAAATGGTTTACGAATACGCCTACCAGCTTCACAAAAACAAAAAATTTGATGAAGCAATAACATATTACAATCAGGTTCTTCAACTTGACCCGAAAAACTCGGACGCATACCTGAATATTGCAGCTGCTTACAAGCAAAAAAGCCAGTTTGACAAAGCAAAAGAAATCCTTAATCAAGGCAAATCATTATTCCCTGAAATCGGGGAGTTTAAAAAGCAGCTTGCAATCCTTGGTGAAGAAGAAGCCTCGCTTTTGTATTCAAATGCCTCTGATTTGTTCAAAAAAGGCAAATATCAAGAAGCCATTAATCTTTATTCAAAAATAACCCCGATAACGCCCGAGGCGCTCGTCGGAATTGGCGCAAGCTATCAGGCAATGAAAAACTACAAATCTGCGGCGGAAAATTTCAAAAAATCGCTCGACATGGAGCCCAACAATGCCGATACTGCTTATTATCTGGCGCTTGCATATTCAAATGCGCAGGATTTACCGCAGGCAAAAATTTATGCAAAAAAAGCCCTCGAAATCGAGCCAAATAACAAAAACGCAAAAGAGCTTCTCGATTACGTAAACCAGTCCGAGCTTTCCGCATATCTTGAGCAGGCAGACAAGCTATACACCGAGAAAAAATACCCAGAAGCGCTGGTTATGCTGGGAAAAGTTCTTGCGATGGATCCGAAAAACGCCAGTGCGCATTATTCATGCGGACTTATTAATGATGAGCTGAAAAAATACTGGCCTGCAATCGAAAGCTACAAAAAGGCAGTACAAAACGATCCGTCACTTGCGATTGCGTACTATTCTATCGCGGTTGACTACGATACGCTGCAAAGATACCAGCAGGCAGTGGCAAATTATAAGCTTTTTGTTGCCAATGAAAAAGCTGACAACGAATATACACAATACGCAAAACAGCGCATACAAGAGCTAAAACAATACGACACCCCCTAATCGAGGCGCAAAAGTTGGAAAATGAAACGATAAAAATAGGAAATGTCGAAGTCAAAAGCCGCGTAATGCTTGCCCCGATGGCGGGGATTACGGATGTTGTTTTAAGAGGGCTCGTCAGAAAGTTTTCAAAAACCTGCCTTTTGACCACAGAAATGATTAGTTCGGAAGCACTTATGCAGAAAAAAGGCGGAGAAATCCTCGAACGCTGGGACGACGAAACGCCTCTTGCTTATCAAATTTCTGGCCATAAGCCTTTTATGATGGCAAAAGCGGCAAAAATGCTTGAAGAACGCGCAGATATTATTGATATAAACATGGGCTGCCCGGTAAACAAGGTTGTAAAAGGCGGCGACGGCTCCGCGTTGATGAAAACGCCCGAACTCGCTTCTGACATTGTAAAAGCAGTAAAAGACGCCGTAGATTTGCCTGTTACGGTAAAATTCCGCCTCGGCTACACCGCAGAAACAAAGAATTTCAGGGAATTTGCCCTAAAAATGCAGGAAGCCGGCGCCGACGCAATGACTATCCACTGCCGCACCCGCTCCCAGATGTATTCGGGAAAAGCGGACTGGAGCGAGATTTCAGGAATAAAAGAATTTATAAAAGTGCCTGTTTTTGCCAACGGCGATGTGATTGATGTTGATTCTGCGATAAAATGCCTTGAAGAATCAAAAGCCGACGGGATTGCAGCGGCAAGAGGCGTTCTGGGCAACCCTGCTCTCTTAGGTGAAATCGAAAACTATTTAAAAACGGGCGAAAAACCGAAAAACACCGGTTTCAAAGAAAAAATCCGGCTTATGAAGACCCACCTTGATGAAGAAATCAGGCTCAGGGGAGAAACTTGCGCAATCCAGTTCACGCGCAAGTTTTATCCTTACTACATCAGGGGGATAAAAGGCGCGTCGCAGTTCAGATACGCGCTTGTAACCGAAAATTCTTACGAAAAAATCCTCAAAATCATTGACGAAATCGAGGCACAGTGCGATTAATATGACAAAACCCTATTTTACCTACATTATTCTTACTGAAAAAGGCACTTATTACTGCGGTTATACGGATGATTTGGAAAAAAGGTTTGAAAAGCACAAAGCAGGGCTTGCTGCAAAATACACACGCGCATTTAAGCCGATAAAATTCGTTTATACAAAGGAATTCCCCACAAAATCCGAGGCGATGAAAGAGGAATGCAGAATTAAGAAGCTTTCGCGGGCGAAAAAAGAGGAGTTGATTAAATCGAACGGGATATAAAAGCCGGGGGCGGAATGACGGTCTATTTTTGTCGCCATGAACCCGTTTCAGGGTCGCAATGGCCGGAAAAATGGGTTTCCAGCCGGAAAAATTTCCCGAAAAAGTCTGATAGACAGCTTATTTTTCCCTGCAAAAGCCCGTTTTAATCCTTAAACCTTACCAGCAGGCCCCGCGGGCAATTTCACCGTAAAAGTACTTCCCTTTTCCGGCTTGCTTTTCACACAGATTGTACCGCCATGGAGCAGGGTCAATTCTCTGGTAATAGTAAGCCCCAGCCCGGTTGAACTTTCGTTTTTGCAATAAATATTGTTGAGTTGGACGAATTTTGAGAAAATTTTCTCCTGAAACTCGGGCGCAATCCCGATTCCGTCGTCTTTTACGTAGATTTCCACCTGATTTTTCAGTTTTTTAATTCCGATTTCGATGTGGCCGTTGGCGGGCGTAAATTTAATCGCATTGCTCAAAAGATTGTACATAATCTGTTGAATTTTCTGATAATCCGCCCTAATCTCGATTTCTTCGGGCATTTTTTTAATAAGATGAATCATTTTCTTATCCGCAAGCGGCTGAATAACGTTCACAACCTCGGTTACGGACATATTTAGGCTGAAATTTGACGGCGTAAGCTTCAAAGCGCGCGATTCGAGCTTTGAAATCTCAAGAATCTCATTGATCATACCCAGAAGATGCAGCCCCGAAACGTGAATATCGCGAATATATTCGGCCTGTTTTTCATTCAACGGGCCAAAAAGCTGGCGCGACAAAACCTCGGAAAACCCGATAATTGCGTTCAAAGGCGTCCTCAACTCATGGGATGTATTCGCCAGAAACTCCGATTTGACCTTATCCGCCTCCAGAATCTTTTCGTTCTGCTCCTTAATCGTTGCATGCGCCTGCGCACGGTCGATAATGCTCTCCTGGAGCTCTTTTAGCTGCATTTTGAACACATCTGACAGTTCACTGTCCTTAATTGAATAAGAAGCCAACGCGCAAAACGCCTTTGAAGCCTGAATATCTGTTTTTGTAAAGGTTTTTGTACGAGAGAGCAAAATAAAACCGAAAACCGTATCGTTTATCAGAAGTTTTGAGATTAAAAAGTTTTTATTTTTCTTAATACCGAAAGAACGCGCGACAGGCGCATTTTTATCAAACATTAATGGCGCACTGCTGTATAGCTGAGATTTAGCCTCCTCTTCTACGGGCAAAATAACGGTTGTTTCAGAAAAAAGTTCTTCTTGAGGCGCGATTTTTCTGTATTTTATCCCCGCATTACCGGAATTCAAATAACAAACGTAAGCAGAATCGTAATCAACCGCTTCTTTAAGCAAATTCAGCGTGTTTTCAAAGCAGTGTTCGGGATTTTCGCCTGAATTAAGGATTTGAGGGATTTTTTCGAGTATTTTTTTATAAATGGTCATACCGAAATTATAGGCCTGACTTCACAATCCCGCAAGTTTGTAACACTAAACTTCCAAAAACAGCCTTTTTCCGACGATATTCGGCTTTCCGTTGTAATATCCTGCAAAATATCCGCCACGAACGGGTTTGTTTTTGCCGTAATAGTTGGTTGCATTGTCCGAAATAAAAGGATTACCGAAAGGATTTGAGCTTTTTTGCACAGTTGCGCCCTGTACAGCGTTTATATTCGTCGGCATCAATGCGTTGGAGATGAGGCTAACAAGATTCATAAAAATCCTTTCCTAATTTACAAGACAATACTTACGTTTTTAAATTTACTGATAAATATATTATAGTCATGATTATTATAGAACAATATTACAAAATGTTAAAGATTTTTTCAGGAAAAATCCTACAAACTACGTATTAATGCAAAAGAAAAAATCTGTCATTATAGTTTTATGAAAAAATGTCCTTTTAATTTAGATATTTGTTCTGACGAGTGCGCGCTTTTTATATCGCCATCGGAACTGAACGAGCTCGTGGCTAACAGACTTCACAGCATCGGCGTTTTTGACAAAAAAGCCGGCATGTGCGCGCTAAAAAATATCGCAATGGGTGCAAGCAGAGAGGTTTTCGAAAAAAGTTCGGCAAACAATTTCTAAAAAATTGTCTTTGTGAATTTAAACATTAAATTCATGAAAATACTCTCAAAGGTAAAAAAATGAGTGAGATAAATCTCGGACAATTTATAAAAAACGCTTTTAATTACAGCATCGGAAAACCTGTAACCCAGCAGCCGACCAAAACTTCACAGGAAAACTTTCAAAATGCACAACAGCAGGTCGCCCGCCTTGTCAATGAAACAATGCAAAATATCCAGACGAATTTTGTGCGTCAGGTTGATATTTTGAACACCCAAAACCTGCTCCGGCAGCTGAATTCGTTTGAACAATCCGCGATGATGAAGGATTTGTACAGTTTTCCGCGGGATATGAAAGATTTAATGCTTTTGCTCGTAAAAGAGGGCGCAAATTTAACCGCTGCGAATGCTAAAGACCTGAATGCACTGCTTTCGCAAACGCTGGACATGTCAAAATTGATGATTCTATTGCAAACCAACGGGAAAAACGCCGCAGAAAAGCTAACAAAAATGATTACGACCCTGAACCAGTCCGGAATCTACAACACCCAGCAATTAAAAGAAATGACAGCGCTCATAAACGCCTGCATTCCTGCGGCGGACACACAGCCGGCTGCTATGTTGAAAAATTTGATGGTTATGTATCTTCCGTGGCTTCCGTTACATGAACAGGGCACTTTCAATCTTCAGGTCGCCGATGAAAGCGAAAAAAAGGGTTCCGATTCAGAAAATATTGTTACGATTACGATCAATACCGCTGCTTACGGGATGATTCGGGCGACAATTTATCTTGAAGGCAAAAAACTCGATGTTGAAATCAACTGCCCTGAAAATTTCCCGAAAAACGAGTTCAAAGAAACGCTCGCACACGAAGCAACAGGCTACGACATGGAATCCGGAATCTCTTTCACCACAAGAAAATCCAACGATTCGCCAGAAAAGAAAGAAACAAATGTTTCCATCACAAATTCTTCAAAAATCTCGCCTCATCTGCTTTTGATAATTCACATGGTCATAAATGCAATCATGGCGCTAGACAAAAAGGCTGCTCTGGTCAACGAACGCGAGCAGAAGATGGATTTTTAAAGGGAGATTTCTTTCTTTTTTGAACTAAAAGCCGAAAAAGCAGGGATTTGGCATTTAATTTCACTTTTTGAGGAATATTTCTTGTAAGTTGGGCTTTCAGCCCAACAGCAACAATATTGCAAACATCAAGTGAAAAGAGGAAGATTTTTCTTTTCCGTTCCGATTCCTCCGACCATGCGGCGCTATTTTGTAATTTTTCTTGATTCATGAGGTCTCCCCCATAGTCACTCCAAAGGAAAATCTTCCTCTTTTCACAATACAACAATTCTCACCCGCAAAATGTTTAACATTTGACTTCATTTTTCGATAAATATTTATTAATCTTTCTGCCTAGCTTAAATGTCAATGCCGAAAGGTAATGTTTTCCGTTCGAAAACTGCCAAAATAGAAACATAAGGAAGTTGGAAAACATGAAAAAGATAATTAACATAAAAAACAGGATACTGTTAGCTGTCATCCTTCTCAATTCTATATTTACAATGGGAGTGTATGCGGCTTGTAATACGGAAGCCGGCGCTTGCAGGATTTCCGATTTGAGAAAAGCCGCGCAGACGGAGGCAATTGAAAATAAATTTCTGCCTCCGTCCCAGAAGAGGGCAGATGTGTTTGAAGAACCTCAAACAACCGCCCAAAAACCTGAAAAAACATCTCCTATCCGGCAGTTTATAGAATCATTGCTAAAACCATCAAAATAATCCCTCCTATCTGGATGCCGGTGTTCAAATGCTGCATTAACTTGTTATTGTCATAATATCTGGCAGTTTTCTTTGCGGTGGTAGTCGCAAGCAGCCTTTGGATTCTGGCATCTTCGCTGCCGGAGAATGTTTTTTGAAATACCGAGTTCTCCAGCCTGGCAAGCCTGTTTTCAACAGGTTCATTTGCAAATTTTCTACCCAAAACCTCGCTTTCAAGCATGTCGAGGTCGTAATTTGCATCGGAAGCATCGGTTCTAAACCTTGAAGCAGGCGCTGCGACTCTGTTTCTGGTATTTTGAGGCGTGTAATAATTGTATCGGCTTTCATCGGAAAAACTGTTCAAATCCGAAGCCGCACCCGTCATTCCCGGATCGTATTCCTCAAGAACAATCGAGGAATCGTCCCTAATCCGCGCATTCGCCAGCACAGAAGCGCGCAAACTGTCAACACGCTCGCTCAACGGTGCAGAACTCTCTTTTTTATAAACCTGTTTTTCCAGCCTTGAAAGCCGCCTGTAGATATCTTCGCCGGAATAGTCTTTTTTAAATACCTCCTGCTCAATTTTATCCACAACAGGATATTTTACGTCCGCATCCGCCTTTTCTGTATTCAATTCGTCATAAGCAGCTTCTTCTTCAACAGCCTCAGAGGGGGCAGGCACTGCTGTAGCATACTGGGGCATATCCTGACGCAGCCTGCGGAGACGATTCTGGATAGTGTCTTTAGATGCGGAGCCGTAAACAGCTTTTTCCAGCCGTTCAAGGCGCTGTGCAGTCGTTTCGCCGTTGTAATCATAACCAAAATAATTTTTTTCGAGTTTTTGAATCTGCGCGGAAATATTCTCCGCACAAAATCCGCCCGAACTAATAAATAGTATGCAAAATAGCGTAAAAACAGCTTTTTTCATAATCTCACCCGTTCCGTTTTACACTATCAAGTTAATCTGCTTTTGAAACGCACTCAATTCCACGGAAATTTTAAACACGCAAAAAAACATAGCCCTGTTTTATTAGCGGTAAGTACTATATTTAGCCTATTACCCGTTAGTAACAGCTATTTTAGCCATACTCCCAAAGTATTATTTAAAATTTTTTTAATCTGAAAAATTTAACCAATTCAAAAAATAATCCCAATCACGCATATAACATTTGTGCTAAAATTTAATCATGGAAAATATTATTAAACGCAGAGAATCAAAGCAGATTCAAATAGGAAACATAAAAATCGGCGGAAACGCGCCCATAAGCGTCCAATCTATGTGCAACACCGACACAAGGGATGTTGAAAAAACAGTTTCGCAAATAAAAATGCTCGAAGAAGCAGGCTGTGAACTCATCAGACTCGCAGTGCTCAACAAAGACGCAGCTTCTGCAATAAAAGAAATCAAAAAACGCGTAAATATTCCGATTATTGCGGATATTCACTTTGATTACCGGCTGGCAATTCAATGTATTGAAAGCGGTGTTGACGCTTTGAGGCTCAATCCTGGAAACATCGGGCGCGAAGAAAATGTTAAAAAAGTGGTTGAACTCGCAAAAATCAACAAAACTCCTGTCAGAATCGGCATAAACGGCGGTTCTTTAGAAAAAGAATTGCAAACGCTCGACCTGCCATTGCACGAAAAAATGGTAAAAAGCGCTATGCGGCACATAAAAATCCTTGAAGATAACGATTTTGACCTGATAAAAGTATCGCTGAAATCCAGCAGCGTTCCCACGACCATCGCGGCTTACAGAGAAATCGCAAAACTGGTTCCATATCCGCTTCATCTGGGCGTTACAGAGACAGGAACGCTAAAAGGCGGGCTTGTAAAATCGTCTGTCGGGCTCGGAACGCTCCTCGCAGAAGGAATTGGCGACACTATCAGGGTTTCTTTAACCGAAAATCCGATAGAAGAAGTTCATGCAGGATTTTCAATCCTAAAATCGCTTGAATTGCGCAAAAAAGGCATAAATTTCATTTCCTGCCCGACCTGCGGAAGGTGCCAGATTGATTTAATCGGATTAGCAAAAAAAGTTGAGGATGCGCTTTCATCTATCGACAAGAATCTAACCGTCGCAGTTATGGGCTGCCCGGTAAATGGCCCCGGAGAAGCCAAACACGCCGATTACGGCGTAGCCGGTGCAATAAAAGAAGGATATTTGTTCAAAAAAGGCGAAATTCTTAAAAGAGTACCCGAAGACGCGATTCTTGATGAATTATTAGCATTAATTAAAGCGGATTCTTCAAATTAGCCCATTATTTGGACAAATATACTTGAAATATAGGATTTGCTTAACCGGAGAAAATAATATATTATATAATAAGAATCCTAAAAGATTTGAAAGGTAATTGTTTATGAAAAAATTATTGGCATTATTGGGTTTAATCGTTTTGGCTTCAGGTTGTGCGTTCGCAGCAGACACTGAGCCTTATAACGACCCCGAAAATACATCGGTAACAACCAAAGATATGACTTCTGAGGCATTTTTACGCAACTCCGGATATTCAACCGAAGCCTACAGAATCTACGAAAAACAGGTAGGCAGAAATATCCTCACACCGGTACAGGTTGTTGAAAAAAGACCGAACAAATTTGTCCGCTGCGTGAAAAAAGTAGGCGGCCAGTTTATGGAAACATTTGACCCGACTATTGACCAGAAACAATTTGTTAATGACCATGATATCGATTACAGCTGGAATACTGTTCAGGATTTGTAATCTGACATTTTTAAATTTTTCAAAAGGCATGCTTTCGGGCATGCCTTTTTGTATTTGGAGTTAGATTTGTAAAGTTTTATTAAGAACATTGTAATCATGCAAAACCCATGCGCACATGGGCTTTTGACATGTCGAACATGATTAAATTTCTCATATTTTTAGAGGATTTGTCCGGAATTTGAATATTTATTATAATTAAAAAAGTATAAAACACACTGAATTTCTTGGGAGAAAAATTCAATGAATACCGTAGCAGCTAATCTGGCTGACCTGAGAAATGAAATCGCACCTTGTAAACCGGTAATAATCGCTGTAACGAAGTATTTCGGAGCAGAGAAGCTCGTTGAGGCTTATGAAGCGGGTTTGAGAAATTTTGCAGAAAATCGTGTGGCAGATGCATTGGAAAAGTTCGGAAATTTGCCCGATGAAATAAAACAAAATTCAACCTTTCACCTCATAGGCCACCTGCAAACCAACAAAGTGAAAAAAGCAGTGGGTCATTTTGACCTGATTCAGTCAGTTGACTCGTTGAAACTTGCAGAATTGGTTTCGAATGAAGCGCAAAAACAGGGCATAGTTCAAAAAATATTGCTTCAGGTTAATAATGCAAACGAAGAAAACAAATCAGGATTCGAAAAAGGGGTTCTGAAGGAGGTTTTTGGAGAAATTATCAGGCTTGAGGGGATAAAAGTTGAGGGTCTTATGAATATTGCGCCGATTGCAGACGAGGATACTCTGGATTTTCTGTTTGAAGATATGAAAAACTTCAAAGACGAGCTTGAAAAAGATTTTTCTTATCCGATGAAAGAGCTTTCGATGGGGATGTCAGGCGATTACAAAACCGCACTCAGGCACGGTGCAACAATGATACGGCTTGGAAGAAAATTATTCATGTAATATTGGGAGGAGATAACATTGGCAGGCGTTTCAGACAAAATTAAATCAATAGTAGGGTTTTTAACTTCAGGATTTGAAGGCAGAGAAGACATATTTGACGATATGGCTAACGAAATCGGCGACGAGTATCCGGTGAGCGACAATTTGGCACTTGAGCCGATGTACGCGTCAACTCCGGCAAAAACTCAGGCGCCTAACGTAGTAAGCCATCCCGGTTTCAGAGGATATGAGGTTCTTGTTTGCGAACCGCGCTCTTATGATGAATCAGTTTCTATCGTAAAACATCTTAAAGAAAAGAAAACAATTATTTTGAATCTTCATCTGCTTGACAAAGAACAGTCAATCAGAATCGTGGATTTCCTTTGCGGCGCAACTCATGCACTTGCCGGAAATCAGCAAAAAATCGGTGACACTGTATTCATTTTCACACCGAGCAACGTTTCATTGAACGCTGAATCACAAAAAAGCAAATTCATCAGAGATGCTTTGTGGAATCAGCCTCAATAACGCAAAAAAGACATAGTTGGGGATATATTAATTAAGTTGAAAGCTGTCTGAATAACGACAGCTTTTTTTTAAAGAGGTTTGTTATGGAAAATACGCATATTAAAGAAAGAAACAGAAAACTCGCGGCAAAGGTCCTTTCAGAACTTGAAAAAAGGCATTTTCAGGGCTATTTTTGCGAAGACAGAACACAGGTGCCCGAAACAATAAAAAAACTTCTCCCAAAAGAGCACGTAATCTCCTGGGGCGGCTCCACAACACTTCAAGAATGCGGAATCTTCGACTATCTGGAAGAAAACAGATACAAAACCATCGACCGTGCGCTCGCAAAAGACCGCGCAGAGCAGCTCGAAATCTCCCGTCAGGCGCTTTTGTGCGATACTTTTTTGATGAGCTCAAACGCAATAACCGAAGACGGGCAGCTTGTCAATATTGACGGGCTGGGAAACAGGCTTGCTGCGCTTTTGTACGGGCCTAAAAGCGTAATTGTTATTGCAGGGATGAACAAGGTCGTAAAAACGCTCGACGACGCAATCCAACGCGCCAGAACCATTGCTGCGCCTGTAAATATGCAAAGAATTGCGCTGCTGATGGACAGAAAAACGCCCTGTGTTTCAACAGGAAGCTGTGCAAACTGCAAATCGCCGGATTCAATATGTTCTCAGCTTGTAATAACAAGGCTTTGCGCCCCTCAGGGCAGAATCAAAGTCATTTTAGTGAATGAGGATTTAGGTTTTTAATCGAAAACTTGAAATTTGATGAAATGCCGCATACTGAAAAGGTTTAGGAGCCCAAAAATATGAAAAATCACCGCCAAATGACCTACCGTATATCATAAAATTTGTGAACCTGCCCGATAAGCCGTGTATCTACGTGTTTTAAGGTGAATTTTTCAAAAACTTCAAGAATTTTCTCCTTTTTTACACCAATTTCGTTACCGTTCATCTTTGGCTGGAGAATTAACGGTATATCAAAGGTTTCGCCGAGTTTTGCACACTCATTTATCTCAAAATCGGCAATTCTGTCATCAAAAACGATTTTGGCAAAAACCTCTTTGTTCGCGGATTTGACAATTTCCAGAAATTTTTTATGGCTGTTGAACAAATCACCGATTTTTGCGCTCGA
>OGOC01000947.1_pt1 | contig 26572 bp, 23 predicted proteins | sample 1552561 | NCBI WGS metagenome assembly OGOC01 (sample SAMEA2580148, study PRJEB22360) | human gut metagenome | biome: human gut; feature: human-associated habitat; material: faeces | place: Denmark | collected 2008/2010
TGAGCCTTGGGCGGTTCGCGCAGGCGAATCGGCTAAGGCGACACTAGATTAGATAGGTCAGGAAGTGTTGGGAATGAAGTTTTCAATAAAAAAATTCGTTATAAAAACAGCAGAAAACACAGAGGTTTCATTTTTGCCCCCAATGGCAAGAAGAAAGCTCTCTACGCTCGACAAAACCGCACTTTGCGTTATGAATGAGCTTTTTGAATCAATTTCTGGAGAAAAACGGAATCTGAAAATCGTTTTTGCTTCCCGATACGGCGAGCTGGATAGGCTGAAAAAGCTTGTTGCACAATATACTTTGGAAAACGAGGTATCGCCCGCAACTTTCAGCGCTTCTGTGCACAATAGCGCTGCGGGGCAGTTTTCTCTTTTGAACAAAATTACTGAAAGCTACAATTCCGTTTCAGCTGAAAAAGATACGTTTTCTGCGGGGTTGATTGAGGCTGTACTTACTGCAAAAGGGTGTGATGTCCTTTTTTGCTGCTGTGACGCTGTTGATGCCGAAAATGTAAGCGGTTTTGGCTGCATAATCAGCCATGACGGAGAAATTAATGCATTTTTGCATGACGGAAAGCTTTATGAAATTAGCGCGGAGGGTGAAAAATGTCTTTTTTAGCATTTTGGCGCAGTTTTGTTGTGCTTTTCCTTTTTGCCTTTTTCGGGGGTGGCGCTCTGATTATTAGTTTTGTTATTTTTCCTTTCGGTGCGGTTTTTGTTAAAAAAGAACGCCGCAAACGTTTTTACAGCGGGGTAATTCACAAAACATGGAAATTTTTCACGTATTTAATGCAAAAATCCAGAATAATAAAGCTCGTGCTCACAAACGGGGAAAAATTAGAAAATATCAGTGGAAAAATCATCGTTGCGAACCACCCGAGTTTTATTGATATTGTCCTTTTAATAGGACTTTTACCCGACACTGTTTGTATTGCTAAAAAAGAGCTGAAAAAGAACATTTTTATGGGCAATATCGTAAAATCCCTTTATCTTATTAATGATGAGGACAATGAAAGGCTTTTGCGCGAGGCTGCAGGGGTTCTGACTGAGGGTTTTAATATAATTATTTTTCCGTCGGGTACACGAACTGTTGAGGGCGAAGAATTAAAGCTCCACAAAGGCGCGGCAATGATGGCTTTGCACACAGGAGCGGAAATTTTGCCTGTTTATATACATTGTGATGCGAAATTTCTTGCTAAAAACCAGAAAATTTATGAGGCGGGCGAAAAACCCGTTACTTACACAATTACACTGAACGAAACCATAAAAACCGGTGATTTTGCGCGCTCCGGAGGAAATCTGACAAAAATTCAGCTGCGAAACCGCTTAAATCTTGCAATCAAGGAACAAATATCACGCAGCGTTTAAAGTTCGCGAAATTGACTTTGGGTTATTCTTGGGCAATAATTGTACTATTGGATGTATATTATGTTGGAAGAAGAATTAAAAAAACTTATCATTGAGGTGTTGGAACTTGAGGAAATAACGCCCGATGACATAAAAACCGACGAAGCGCTGTTTATTGACGGGCTCGGGCTTGATTCTATTGACGCTCTGGAGCTTGGAATGGCGCTGAAGAAAAAATACAACCTCAAAATGGGCACCGATAAAGAAGAAAACAAAAAACATTTTTATTCCGTAAAAACGTTAGCGAAGTTTATCAAGAGCCAGTCAAATTGAAAGAGTGAAAATGGACGCTAAATTCAGCAGAGAAGACATTTTAAACGAACTAACAAATATTCTCGTCAATGATTTTGAAATTGACGGCGAAAAAATCACTCCTGATGCAAACCTTTTTGAGGATTTGGAATTTGACAGTATTGACGCGGTTGATTTGGCAGTGAGATTGCAAGATTTTACAAAACAGAAAATCTCCCCTGAAAATTTTAAACAAATAAGAACAATAAACGATGTTGTGGACGCAGTCGAAACTCTTCTGGGCTAAAAATTATGATTAACAGGCTCATGGATGTTGTAAAAAAATTTGGCTTTATTTTTTCAACATTTTTTACAATAGCTGTTATTGTGATTTTTCATTTTACCCGTTTCGGCGGGCTGAAACTTTATCCTGTTATAGTAAACAGTGCTATTTTCTGGCTGTTTTTCTCCTCTCTTTTTCAAAAGGAAACGATTATACAAAAATTTGCAAAACTCACCGAGGGCGAGCTAAGAGAGCCTGTGAAAATTTATACGCGGCGCCTGACCTATATCTGGTGCGTGTTTCTTTTTGTTCAGCTTGTGATTTCAGTGATTACCTGTTTTTTGCCGGATAAAATCTGGATGATTTATAACGGATTTCTCTCCTATATTTTTCTGGGGGCTTTTTTTGCGATAGAATATCTTGTCAGGATAGTTTTTAAAAGAAAAAATTGTTTGTAAATGAATATTTTTGAAGCTTTTAAAAATAAAGAATGTGAAAATATGCCTGCTTTAGCTGACGCAAAGCGGATTTATACAATAAAAGATTTGAAAACCATAATCGCACCTTTGGCGGTTGAACTTTTGAAAAATCCCGTAAAAAATGTGCTGATTCTCTCTGAAAATAATTTCGATTTTGTGATAAATTTCCTTTCTGCGGTTTTTGCGAAAAAAGAGATTTTTCTGTTGTCAGATTTGAAGAAAGCTTCGTTGCTGGATTTTGAATATGTTATTCTGAAAAAGGTTTGCGGGTCGAAAAACGCTGATTGTACGAATTTTGAGTTTTTTATTCCTGATTTTCAAAATACTTTTGCTACTGTTTTTACCTCAGGCTCCACAGGAAAGCCGAAACGGGTGAAAAAGAGTTTTGAAAATATTTTTATTGAAGCACAAGAGATTATTTATGCCGCTGAATCTGTTTTAAACAGAGAATTGACGCCGGTTCTTACCTCCTCAACGCCTTATCACATGTTCGGACTTACATGCTGGATGTTTTTGCCATTTTTTGATTTAGAACGCTTTCTTCTCAATGCGCGAGAGGTAGTTTATCCCGATAGGGCAGAGTTTGGCGGTGCAATTTTTATTTCTACGCCGTCTTTTCTGGAAAAATTTAAGAAATATGATGTCGTCCTTGACGAAACTCCGATTCTTGTTATGACAGCCGGCGACAGGCTAAAGGACGAAACTTACGATTATTTTGAAAAATACAATGTGCCAGTTCTCGACATCTACGGCAGCACCGAAACCGGCGTAATTGCTTACAAAACAGAGAAAAATGAACAAATTTTGTGCTGCTTTAAAAGCGTGGAAATAGATTCTGACGCGGATTCACAAATCGTCATCAAATCGCCCTATTTTCTGGAAAAAAGAGCGGTTTTGTGTGACATTATAGAAAGAATCGATTCCAAACATTTTCGTTTGAAAAATCGAAGCGACAGAATTGTAAAAATTCAGGAAAAAAGGGTGAGCGCAATAGAAATTGAAACTTTTGTCAAGAATCTGGAGATGATTGAGGATGCCTATTGCTTCAAATACGGCGAAAAACTCGCCTGTGCCGCGGTTTTAGACGATTCAGGGAAATCCTTTTACCTTGATAAAGAAAACGGTGGGCCGCAGAAGCTTATAAAAAAATTAAAGCTCGGCCTGAAAGACAAATCGGAAATAATCCCGCAAAAATGGCGATTTTTGCACGAAATTCCCAAAACAAAAACCGGAAAAATTGACAAATTAAGAATTGAGGGGGTTTTCAGTACAAATATTTCTTTGCCTCTGGTGCTGAAATTTGAAAAAAGTGCTGATTATGCTCGTTATGAGCTTATTTTTGCTAAAAATTGCAACTTTTTTGACGGGCATTTTAAAGATTTCCCTATTTTGCCCGGGGTTGTGCAGCTTTATTTTGCGCATTTGTTTGCTCAGGAGGCTTTTGAGAAGGAAGTTTTAGAAAATCCTGTTAAAAAGATAAAATTTTCGCACCTGATAAAACCTGCAGAACAGCTGGCGCTCGAGTTTAAATTTGACGGGAAAAATATTGCTTTTGCTTACAAAAACGGCGAAATGACCTGCTCCAGCGGTGTTTTTTCAACAAAAGAATAACAGAAAAAGGAAAATATGAAAAAGATAGAAACCTCCTGCGAAATTGACGTTGAATTTTATGATTTGGATCCGATGAACGTGGTCTGGCACGGGAATTACATAAAATATCTGGAAAAAGCCCGCTGCGATATGCTCGAAAAGCTGGGCTATACCTATGAAGATATGAAAAAGGACGGCTGCGCTTATCCTGTGGCAAAAATGGAGTTAAAATTCGTAAAACCGGCGGAATTTAAGCAAAAGCTTGTCGTAAAATCCCAAATAGAGAGTATTGAACCGTCTTTGGAGATAAAATATAAAATTATTGACAAAAATACGGGTGAAACGGTTTTCAAGGCAAAAAGCATGCAAATTCGGGTGAATATCAACACAAGAGAATCGCTCTATACCGCTCCGCAGAAGTTTTTAGAGAAAATTGAGGAGTTTTGTGCATGAAAAAAATGCTTATTTTGTTTTTTATATTTTTAGGAACCTGCGCGGTTTATGCAGAGGGGATTTTCAGCCACAAAACAACCGCTCAAAAAGTTGTGTCGGTTATGCCGGAGTTTGAGAGCAAATCCTGCAAATTTTCTCAAAGCAAAATCATGACTTCCTCCTCTGCCGCGCTCAAATCGAGCGGAAATTTCAAATTTATAAAAAATCAGGGAGTAATTTTTGAAACCACCTATCCGATTCATTCCGAAAGCTCCTACACCGCCTCGCAAAACAAAAAAATCAACAACATAGTTAAGTCTGTTGTGAACAAAAATTACTCTTATCTGGAGAAAAATTTCGATATTTATTATATGAGCACAGGAGCGGGTAAGTGGATGCTTGCGTTAAGACCTTTGCAAAATTCACCCGCCAAAGAGGGGATGAAAAGCATACAAATCACAGGCGAAACAAAATCCAAACAGGGAATTATAACAAAAATGCTTATAGAAACCCCGAATGCCTCCACAACAATAAATTTTACTGATTGCAGGTAAATTTATGAAAAAAGAAACTGTTTTGAAAATATTTCGTGTTTTGTTTTGTGCAGTCTTTGCTTTGATTGCATTTTTTGTGCTGTTTCACCCTAAAAAAACGCAAACCAACATTCTTAACGCCATACTTTCGGACAGCGCGGAGGATGGGTTGTTGATAGATTTGAGCCTTAAGCATTCAGGGCGTTTTCATGTGATTTTTGAGGCCGTGGATTTTGATTTGCCTGATATTGTGCAAAAAGAGTTTTCTGCTCAGCTTGATAAAAACGATTTTAAGCCGGAATTTGCTCAAAGCGGGCAATTCTTTGAACTTTTAAAGATTTATAAACATTACAGCCCTAATTTTCTATCAAAACATACTGCAAATGAGCTGAAAAACGGGAATTTTGAAAAGGTAAAACAAGAAAGCTATGAACGGCTCTACAATCCGCTCGGGATAAGCCTTTTGTCTGTGGAAGACGACCCTTTTTTGCTGTTTGCGGATTATTTAAATACTCTTGGTTCTGCTGAAAATCAGGGTGTTGTGGAGCTGGACGGAAAATATTATGAGGTTTTAACGCTCAATTTGCGGGAAAATATCGCGCTTTCCCCCTCGCTTTTGAATGACCGGATGAAAAAGATTGTCGAAACAAAGGACAGGCTGGAAAAAGAGCATGACGGCGTGAAAATCTATCTTTCGGGCGCTCCGGTGCATACCTATTTTGCCAGCTCAAAATCAATGAAAGAAATAAATATAATCTGTATTCTTTCTTCGCTTTTTATTGTTTTAATCTGTAAATTTTATTTTAAATCTTTTAAAATTCTGCTTCCGATTGCCCTGAGTCTGTTTTTGGGGATGTTGTGCGGTTATATTTTGACTTCTTTGTTTTTTGATTCAATTCATATTTTGACTTTTGTGTTTTCAACGACATTAATAGGGATTTGCGTTGATTATTCGCTGCATTTTTTTGCGCATGAGAACAATATCAGGTCGGTTTTCAAAAGTCTTACGATGAGCATGCTGACAACTGTCTGCGCATTTTTGATTCTGCTGTTTTCAAATATCGAACTCCTTCGCCAAATTGCTGTGTTTACTTCGGGTGGGCTTGTTTTTGTGTATTTCTTTGTTGTGCTTTTTTATCCGGTTATTTGTAGAAATATAACCCCCGCTCCTGGCGGATTTGATTTTCCGTGCCTGCTCCGGGGTAAAAAAATCCGTTTTGCTGCCGTTTTCTTGCTCATTTTCATAAGCGCTGCGGGATTTTTACGTCTCAAATTCAATGACGACATAAAAGATATGTACAAACCGCCAAAATATCTTGTAAACGCTGAAAAACTATACTCTGAATTGAACGGAGAGGTAATGAATGGCGCGTTTTATCTCGTAAACGGCTCAGATATGCAAAACCTGCTCGAAAAGGAAGAAAAAATAACCGCCGCATTAAATCAAGAGGATTTTATTGCCCTGAGCCGTTTCCTGCCATCGAAAAAACAGCAGGCGCAGAACAGAGCGTATATTCACGAGCTCTATGCAAGGGAATTAAACGATTATGCGCCCTTTTTAACGCAAGCGCAGAAAAATAAGCTCCTGGAACGTAACTCCGACACCGGTTTTTTGACTCCGGAAGCATTCAAATTCCCTGTTTTCAACGATTTTTTAACCGGCGAAAACAGCTCGCTTGTTATTTTGAAAAAACAGCCGTCTGCTAATGAGATGAAAAGGGTTCTGGCGGAGAATTCTGGAGTGAAATTCATTAATCTTAAAAATGACATTTCTGCAAAAGTCGAAAAATGCCGAAAATCCTGCATAAAACTGATTTTACCGGCGTTAATGCTTTTATTTGCCGGGCTTTCATTGATTTATAACCCGAAAAATGCACTAAAAATCCTGCTTCCGTCAGTTTGCGGCGGTTTTATTACAATCGGGATTTTGAGCCTGTTTAACCAGCCCGTTAACCTTTTTCACGTGCTTGCACTGTTTTTGATTGCGGGATTTAGCCTGGATTATTCGATTTTTCGGTTCAATTCCTTTAAAAATCCTGCGCTTTCCGGTGTGAAATCCGCAAATGCGGTACTGATTTCCTGTGCGACAAGCGTTTTTTCCTTTTTGCTGCTTGCTTTTACTAGCTTTAAGCTGATTAGTTCGCTCGGGTTTGTGCTTTCTATAGGGCTGATAAGCTCTTATGTTTTGAGTTTGCTTTTAATAAATAACGAATCAAAAGAGCCGAAAAACTTTTGATGATATAATTTTTAATATGGAAAAGAAAATCGATTACGCAAGAAAAAACAAAAAACGCAGTTCAGCTGTGGATGCGCTCACGGAAGCCCAGAAAATCGCGTTTGCGCCCTTTACGTTTCAGGTGGTGGCCGCGCTTTTGGAATTCAATCTCCTGAACTCACTCAATCAGGCGCCAAAATCAAAAAAAGAACTTGAAAAAGACTGCAATATTTCGCGCTATGCTCTGGACACGCTTTTTGATGCAGCGTTGTGTATCGGATTGGTAGAAAAAGATGCAAACGGCGTTTATTCTAACACAAAGCTTGCGGATGCGTTTTTGTTCGACGAAATGACAAGGGTGAATTTCAATTTTATGAAAGATGTCTGCTATACAGGCGCTGCGGAGCTTGTTGATTCGTTTAAGGAGGGGTGTCCGAAAGGGCTTCAAAAACATTATTTTGAATCAAAGACAATTTATCCGGTTATTACAAAACTTTCTGAGAAAATGAAAAAAAGCTGGTACGAATTTGACCATCATTATTCGGATGACTGCTTTGAGGAGGTTCTCGGAATAATCTTTCAGAAATCGCCCCGCCTGATTTGCGATATTGGCGGAAATACCGGAAAATTTGAAAATGCTTGCTTAAAATTCAATTCCGAATGCGAAATCATGATGATAGATTTGCCGGAAAATATTGAGGCAGCAAAAAAGAATTTTAATACCGGAAGATGTCATTTTCTCGGGCATGATATCCTTTCTGCCGGCCTAATTCCCTTTTCCGGCGCGGTTCCTGATGCGGTTTTTATGAGCCAGTTTCTGGATTGCTTTTCAAGAGAACAAATTTTGTTCATTTTGAACAAAGTTGCCGCCGATATAAATGAAAATACAAGGGTTTACATTCTGGAGCCGTTTATTGATAATCAGCGCTTTGAGGGTGCGGCTTTTGCGCTTTCGCATATTTCTTTGTATTTCACCTGTATGGCAAACGGCAACAGCAAAATGTATAACGAAGCTGATATGAGAGAAATTATCGGAAAATCAGGCTTAAAAATCAAAGCCGCATACCATAACATAGGAAAATATGCCTACACGCTTTTGGAGTGCGTGAAAAAATGAAATGGTATCAGCTTAAAGAACAGGCTGCCGGCGAAAAACGGCTTATGCTGATGTGGTTTATGTACAGACTCTTTGGCAAAAAAATTGTTCAATTTGTGGCTGCTTTTGTTGCGCTTTTTGCGTTTTGTTTTTCAAAAGAGATAAAATTTTTCACTTACAAAAATTTAAAGGTGATTTATGAATACACCGGAAATAATAATGCAAAACCCACGCTATTCAACAGATACAGGCTTGTTTTGAACTATGCTTTTTCGCTCGTTGACCGGATGGAGGTTTTTTCAAATAATTTTAATTCTGAAAAGCTTTATTTTGAAGACAAAACCGGAGAACAAGAATTGATTAGCCTCTTAAAAAGCGGCTGCGGGGTGTTTTTTATTTCTTCGCATGCTGGAAATATTGAAGTTTTAAGGAGTTTTATAAACAGCGGATATTTTGGCGCAAACCCGCATGTTAATATATTTTTGAGCGAGAGCCAGTGCCGGATTTTTAACGATTTTTTGAAAAAAATCCAGCAGAAAACTTCTGTTTCTACCTATCCTGTTGAACAAATCAATGCTGGTACGGCTATTGAGCTGAAAGACAGGATAGATAACGGAGAAATAGTTTTTATTGCCGGTGACAGGGTTTCTGCGGGCTCATCAAATGTTACTTTCAAGACAAAATTCTTTGGAAAAGGCACGGAATTCCCGGCAGGAACTTTCAAGCTTGCCCAGCTTATGGAGGTGCCTGTTTATTTTATTGCAGCGTTGAAGGCTCCGGATGATGCTTACAAAATCGTTTTAAAGCGGTTTGCGAGGGCTGAGGAGTGCTCAAAGTCTCAAAATTTGGCGAAAATGCAGCAGGAATATGCTGAATTCCTTGAAAAAACAGCTACTGAAGTTCCGCTTCAGTTTTATCATTTTTATGATATGTTCAATGAAGCCTGTTAGGAACTACTTGAAATTTTAGATTTTATGATAAAATTAAATAGTACCGCTCAGGTAATAACAATTTTATAGAGTCGGAATGTAGCAAGGACTCAGTTTGTAACGATTGAGTATCGTTCAAATGGAGGTAGGCTAATCAGAAAGGAACTTTCTGTGAGCCGTATGAAAATTAAAAGCTACAGGCATGTGAAAATTGAATAAAAAGTCGGAATGTAGCGCAGCTTGGTAGCGCACCGTGTTCGGGTCGCGGGGGTCGCAGGTTCAAATCCTGTCATTCCGATTTTTTTGATTAAGGGGTATATGAAAAGAGCAATAATTTTAGTAATTGATTCAATGGGCGCGGGGGCGATGGCTGATTGCGCGCAATATAATGATGTGCCGGAATGCAATACTTTGAAAAATGTTGCTGATGCATGCGGCGGGTTGAAGATTCCGACAATGCAGGCGATGGGGCTGGCTAATGTTTGTGAGGTAAAAGGCGCCGAACCGGTTAAAGCGCCCTGCGCTAAATACGGAATTATGCAAGAGGTCTCAAAAGGCAAGGATACAACCACCGGTCACTGGGAAATGGCAGGACTTGTGCTGGATGTGCCGTTTCGGGTTTATCCGGAGGGATTTCCGAAAGAAATTATTGACGAATTTGTGCAAAAAACGGGCTGCAAAGGAATCCTCGGAAATTATCCGGCTTCCGGAACAAAAATTATTGAGGATTTGAACGAAGAACACCATAAAACAGGATTCCCAATCGTTTATACAAGCGCTGACAGCGTTTTTCAAATTGCTGTGGATGTTGAGGTTGTGCCTCTGGAAAAACTTTATGAATATTGTAAAATTGCCCGTGAAATTCTGCGCGGTGAGCACAATGTTTCAAGAGTTATCGCCCGTCCGTATCATATCGTTGACGGCAAACCGCAGAGAATCTCAAAAGACCGTCGGGATTATTCCGTTGTTCCGCCCAAACCGACCGTTTTGAACGAAATCCTTGAAAAAGGCGGTCGCGTGTTCGGAATCGGCAAAATTGAGGATATTTTTGTAAAATACGGAGTTTCTCACGCGATTCATACCGGCTCAAACACTGAAGGGTTAAAGCTAACCCTTGCTGCGGTTAAAAATGAGCTGGAAATGAACTCTTTGCAGATTTCCGAAGCCGGAAATAACCCCAAATTTGAACTGATTTTTACAAATCTCGTTGATACGGATATGCTTTACGGTCATAGAAATGATTTCAAAGGCTACGGGGCGGCAATTGAGGAAATCGATGCGTTTTTGCCGCAGATTATGTATTCAATGACCGAAGACGACATTCTCATCGTTACTGCTGACCACGGGTGCGACCCGACAGTTGCAGGAACCGACCATACCAGAGAACAGGTGCCCGTTCTCGTTTACGGCAAGGCGCTGGAGCCTGAAAATCTCGGTGTTAAGCCTTCATTTACATTTGTTGCGGATACAGTCAGGGATTGGCTCTTAAATTAAACTGTTTACGACAATTGTAAAAAGTGGTACAATGTATATATTATGAGTTACATCCGGTGGTATGATAAAGATCCTGATTTGAGCCATTTAATGCATTTTATTGAGGGCTTGAACGATGAAGTTCGCAATGAAATTGCCCAGGATTTGATTCAAATTATGACGTCTGAGCTTGCTATCAATGCCGACGGTCAAATTTCTGATATTTCATCGAGCGGAGTTACTGAATACAAGCGATGGTATGACAGAAACATTACTTTGCATTCCGCGGTTGAAATGATAAAAAATCTGGATACGGAAGAGCGCAGAGAAATTATTGAGCGTATAATGGAATCAATTGTTCAGATTTTAACGGAATTGAATTATGAAACACAGCAATAATGTCCTTGTTACAGGTTCTTCAAGAGGAATTGGCGCTTCAATTGCCAAAATTCTTGCGCAAAGCGGTTTTAATATTATTTTGCACGGGCGCGATGAGGCGAAATTAAAGGAAGTTATGAAAAATACCGGTGCTGCCGGATATTTTTCTGTTGATTTGTGCGTTGAAAATGCCTGCGAAACGCTTATTAAAATGGTGAGTGAAAAATTCGGGCCGGTTGATGTGCTTGTGAACAACGCAGGGGCGTATGTTTGGGCGCCTGTTGAAAAAACATCGGATAATGATTTGGATTTGCTTATGAAACTCAATATTGAAGCCCCATTCCGGCTCATCAGGGCGGTTGTGCCCGAAATGAAAGCAAAAAATTACGGGCGCATTGTGAATATTGGTTCTATTAGCGGCGCAGTGGGCGAAGCGAACGCTTCTTTGTATTCTTTGACAAAATCTGCGTTTTCCGGCATGACAAAGGCGCTTGCGCTGGAGCTTGCGTGTGATGGCATAACGATAAATACCATCAATCCCGGCTGGGTTGACACAGAGCTTTCTGAATTTGCCTGCAATGCTGATAACGGCGGGTTTTCAAAGGAAGAAAACCTTGAAGTGATACCCCAGCGCAGGTTTATCCATCCCGATGAGGTCGGGGAGCTTGTTAAGTACCTAGTTTCAGACGGAGCAAAGGGGCTTACCGGTCAGTGCATAAATCTTTGTGCGGGTTTGAGCGTCGGGTGATGTTCAGGGCGTGACAAAACAGAAAATTTGTATATTCTTGCTCCAAATTATTGGTTATTGTATGATAATAACAAATATGCGAAAAAGGAGAGAGTTGTGTCTATTGTTTTAGACCAAAAACAGTGTTTAATCGCCGGTGATGGCGAGCTTCCGGTTCAGATGGCTGAATATGCTCAGAAGAACGGATTTGATGTTGTTGCTATATCACTTTCGGGCGATAACAGAAATAAATTGAAAAAATATTGCTCAAAGGTCTATAATTACGGGCCCGGAGAAATTTTGAAAATAAAACAAACCCTTGTCGATGAGGGGATAAAACAGGTTACTTTCATAGGAAAAGTCCATAAAGGCTTGATTTTGCGCTGTCCTAAGTTCGACAAAGAAGCGCTCCGCCTTATAAAAGAAGCCCAGCGCCTCAATGACGATGCTGTTATGCTGATTGTTGTTGAACAGCTGGAACAGATGGGGATTACCGTATTAGACCAGACTATTTTTATAAAACATCTCATCGCCCCTCCCGGAGTCCTCGGAAAACATGAACCGGATGAAGAACAGATGATTGATGTTGAATACGGTTACTGGCTTGCCAAAGAAATGGGTAAACTGGATGTCGGGCAGTCTGTTGTAATAAAAAACAAGATGATTATGGCTGTTGAGGCTATTGAGGGCACTGATAAATGTATCGAGCGCGGCTGCAAGCTTGGCGGAAAGGGCGTTGTTGTCGTAAAAGTAAGCAAACCCACGCAGGATAAGCGTTTTGATATTCCGGCTATCGGGCTTAATACCCTTAAAATGATGAAACGCAACGGCGCAAGAATCCTTGCTGTCGAGGCAAACGAAACAATCATCGTAAATCAGAAAGAACTGGTTGATTTTGCTAACAAAAACAACATAATTGTGATGGCAATATGAAAAAACTCTTTATCGTAACAGGAGAACTCTCCGGTGATACGCATGCGGCTGCTGTGGTTGAGCAAATTCGGGCACAGGGCGGTGATGTTGAGATAGAAGCAATCGGCGGAGCAAATTTGCGCGAGCTCGGGGTGAAACTTTTTGTTGACCATTCGAAAATGTCAGCAATGGGGTTGAATTTTAAGATTCTTTTTGACCATATTAGGCTGGGCAAGCGGCTTGTAGATTATTTGAAAAATGAGTACAAACCGGATCTGGTTTTATTGATTGACTATGGTGGGTTTAATCTTAATCTTTCAAAATTTTTAAAAAAAGAGGGGATAAAAACTTTTTATTACATTCCTCCGCAGATTTGGGCTTCTCGAAAATGGAGAATTAAAACAGTAAAGAAAAATATTAGCAAAGTTTTGACGATTTTCCCGTTTGAAAAAGCAATGTATGAAAAAGAGGGAATTGACGCTGAATTTGTCGGACATCCGCTTGTTGCGCAGCTTCCTCAGCCGGCAAACCGTGATGATTTCTTTGAAAAATACGGGTTGGATAAAAATAAAAAGCTTGTTTCTATTTTTCCGGGAAGCAGGACTTTTGAGCTGCAAAATTTGATGGATATTTTTCTTGAGGCGGCAAAAATTCTCAAAGAAAAAGAAAACAATGTTCAATTCGTAATTTCGCAGGCTCCCAGCATAAAAGATGAAACTTTTGAGAAATATTTTAAAAATTCTGATATTCTGGTGATAAAAAACGATAACCACGCGCTTTTGAGCGTTTCTGATGCGCTGATTCTGGCTTCCGGCACAGTTGCGCTGGAGGCGGCACTGTATCAGACGCCGATGATTATAAGTTATCGCGGGCCATGGTTTTACTATTTTGTTTATAGGCTCGTGCGCTGCATAAACAGGGTTTGTTTGCCTAATATTATTCTGGACAAAGATGTTGTTCCTGAAATTCTGCAAGGTGACTGCAAGGCGGAGATTATTGCAGAAAATATCCACAAACTTTTGACCAATGAAGATGAAAGAGCCGCGATGATAGAGAATCTGGGGCATGTAAAATCAATGCTCTCAAAGCATCAGGCTGCAAAAGAGGCCGCAAACGTAATTATTTCTGCGCTTAAATAATCTACCCGGTTGGGTATATAGTAAGTATGTGTCTTTTATTATATAATCCGGTGATAAATCAGGGTTATTAAAATAAGAGAGAGTTTTCTATGCTTTTTGACACAATTGTAAGCGGTTTGCAATCGGTCTTTACCCATAAGTGGATTGAAAACAGCGCTGATATTTTTATGATACTTTTTGCTGTAAATTTGGTTTTGTTTGGCGGTACTAGCTATATTATCAAGAAAAATACTCCTTATGCGAAAGCCTGGAGTATATTTTTTATGTTTTTGGGGCTGCAAAGCGTTTTGATGGGGTGTGTTTTTTATTATTATTACTATTCAACGCAGTCAGGTTTTCTTAATAATTTGATTTATCTGCTTTCTGTCGGCTCTCTTTATGTTTTTTGGATGTCAGTGAAGACGGCAGTTTCTTTACATCACAAAAAGACGGTTAATTATCTTTTGTATTTGCCGGTATTGTTCTTACTGATGGCCGGAGTGTTCAATGAAACTACTACTCTGGTTTTTAGAAATGTATTCGCACTTTATTGCTATATTGAATTTTATAAATTAATGAAAATTTTAAGTAAAAGAGCTGCAATAATAAATAAGGAATATATTTGTCTTGCAATATGGCTGTTTTTTGATTTGTCTCTGGTTTATGTGTTTGTTTTTTATCCGGAGTTTTGTGTTTTGAAAAATGGAATGCCAGATTTTGTAATGACATTTGTTTATTCAAAGTCTATTTTGCTTGCACTGGTTACATTTTCGATGTTTTCATATTATTGGCTTGGTTTTGTAAATGGAAAACTTATTTACGAAAGTAATTCTAAGGAGAATACGGCTTTTGATTATTTTATTATATTGGCATTGTTCTTGACACAGTTTTTGGGAATTTTCTTTATTAACTATGTTTCTATTCAGGGAAATAAGGAAATGCATGAGAATCTCCTTTCACAGGCCAGAATCATTAGGGTTCGCCTGGAAAGATATGACTGGTCTGAATTCAGCGGAACTCTAAAAGATGTCAAAAATCCTACATATTTTGAGATTAGTGACTACATGAAAAAAGTTAATAAACTTGCTCCACAATTCATTGACCCTTCAATAGTAATAAAAAGAGATGGCTTTCTTATTCAGGAAATGGATGATATTTCAGGTCACAATACCGGCGTGATAAAACTGGGGAAGAAACTTCGACACGTTGATTCTGTTTTTAAAACTCAAAAAGAACTTATTTCGTGGGATTATTTTTATTCTTATCAGGCAGGGTATTCTCTTTTGCTGCCTGTAATGGATGAGAAAAACGCTAAAGTTCAGGCTGTATTGTGCATGAAGTTGAACAATGAGTTGTGGTCAAAGAAAACTATATTGAGACGTATTTTGGCTTCCAGCATTGTTGTTTTGATTTGTTTTTTGTTGTCTTTTTACCTTGTTGTAAGGCAAAAATTCAAAGAGAACGAAATTCAGGCAAGACTTAATGAAAAAAGGCTGAAAGAAGCACAGCATATTGCCGGAATCGGCGGTTTTGAATATGATTTGCTCAATGATAAATTGATTTGTTCGGATGAAATCTACCATATTCATGAAACAGAATCTATTTCTAATAATATTGAAAAATATTTTCACGGAATGCTAAAAAAGTCCTATTCAGAGGAAATAACGGACTCTTTTTCTATGAGAATTAATGATTGTATCTCACAAATGCGTGAACAGGAATTCGACTATAAAATCGTTACCCCGAAAGGGCACATCAAGGATATAAATTTAAAAATTATTCCAAAACACAATCTGCAGGGGCAAATAATCAGCCTGATAGGAACTGTACAGGATGTAACTGTCCAGAAAAAAGCGCAAAAAGCTCTGATTGATGCAAAAAATGCTGCTGAGGAAGCTAATAGTACAAAAAGTATCTTCCTTGCAAACATGTCACATGAAATAAGAACTCCGATGAACGCAATACTGGGCTACTCCCAGCTTATGATGGATAATGATGAACTTGATGGAGGCACACGGGAAAAATCGTATATAATTTATAACAGCGGAAGACATCTTCTCGGTGTTATTAACGGCATTCTTGAAATGTCAAAAATTGAAGCCGGCCATATCAAGGTCAGCACTGCACCGATGGACATGAGTTCTTTTGTTTGTGACGTAAAATATATCTTTTTGAACAAACTCATGGAAAAATCTATTGAATTTGAGATAAATACAAATAATCTTCCTGATATTATTTTTTCTGATGAGGACAAACTTCGTCAGATTGCAATAAATTTAATCAGCAATGCAACAAAGTTTACAAAAAAGGGAAAAATAGTCTGGGATTTGGATTTTGATACAGAAAACAGCCTGCTGAATATGTTTATTCAAGATACCGGATGCGGTATTGCACATGAAGATCTGGCTAATATTTTTCAGCCTTTTGAGCAAAGCGATGCGGGTAAAAAGTACGGTGGAACCGGTCTGGGGCTCTCAATCACTAAAAATCTCGTTGAACTTTTAAATGGAGAAATAAAAGTTGAGAGTTATGTAAATGTAGGAACAAAGTTTTCGGTAAAAATCCCTGTTAAAAGGTTTCGCAACCATGAAAAAGCTGATTCCAGTGCCCGTACAAAAATTGTTGGCTTAACGAAAAATTCAAGACATTCAAAAATTCTCGTTGTTGATGATTCAAAAGAAAACAGGGATGTGCTTGTGGAAATTCTTTCCGGAGCGGGTTTTGAGGTTGCACAGGCAAATGACGGTATTGAGGCGCTGGACTTGTTGAATATTTTTAACCCCGAATTGATTTTTATGGATGTGCGAATGCCGAACATGGACGGGCTGACTGCTTCAAAAATCATAAAATCTACCGAAGAATACAAACATATTCCGATAATTGCAGTTACTGCGGGTGCGTTCTCCAGCGATACCGAACAGATTATCGAAGCAGGGCTGGATTCTTATATTATCAAGCCTTTTGAGAATATCAATGTACTCGAAACTGTGCGAAAATATCTTTGTGTCGAATATGAGTATGAATAGTATTAAAAAAGCTCCGCAATCTGCGGAGCTTTAAAGTTTTAAGCTATCAGCTTATTCTTTTGTGTATTCTGCGTCAATAACATCATCGTCAGAGTTTGAGCTTTCCGAAGATGCACCTGCTGATTGGTCAGAATTACCCTGGGCAGCCTGTTCTTCCTGTTGAACCTGACTGTATGCTGCCTGCGAAATTCCAAACATAGTCTGCTGGAGGTCTTCTGACATTTTTTTGATGTCATCGGCAGATTTGTTAGTTTTCAACGCTTCTTCAAGGGCTTTTCTCTGGTCTTCAAGTTTTGTTTTGTCAGAATCAGAGATTTTACCCTCAAAATCTTTTACGATTCGTTCTGCTGATGAGATTAAGCTGTTTGCGTTATTTCTGATTTCAGCTTCTTCTTTGTGTTTTTTGTCTTCAGCAGCGTTTGCTTCTGCTTCTTTAACCATTCTGTCAATATCCTGCTCAGAAAGGTTTGAAGAGTTTGTAATCGTGATTTTTTGTTCTTTATTTGTTGCTTTGTCTTTCGCAGAAACGTTAACAATACCGTTTGCGTCAATGTCGAAAGTAACTTCGATTTGCGGCAAACCTCTCATTGCCGGCGGAATACCGTCAAGTCTGAACATGCCGAGAGATTTGTTGTCTTTTGCCATCGGTCTTTCGCCCTGAAGAACGTGAACATCAACGGCTGTCTGGTTGTTCTCTGCTGTTGAGAAAGTTTGTGATTTAGAAACAGGAATTGTCGTGTTTCTGGGAACAAGCGGGGTCATAACGCCGCCGAGAGTTTCAATACCGAGCGTCAACGGTGTAACGTCTAACAAAACGATATCTTTAACTTCACCTGCGAGAACACCTGCCTGAACAGCTGCACCAACCGCAACAACTTCATCAGGGTTAACTGACTGGTTGGGTTCTTTGCCTGTGTATTCTTTAACGAGCGCCTGAACTGCCGGAATTCTGGTTGAGCCGCCGACCAGAACGACCTCATCAATGTCACCTTTTGAAAGATTAGCATCTTTTAATGCCTGTTCAACAGGAGTTTTGCATCTTTCGAGCAAATCATGAGAAAGTTCTTCAAATTTAGCCCTTGTCAACTGAATATCAAGGTGTTTGGGGCCGTTTGCGTCAGCTGTGATGAACGGAAGGTTGATTGTTGTTTCCACAACCGATGAAAGTTCGCATTTTGCTTTTTCTGCGGCTTCTTTCAAGCGTTGCATAGCCTGTTTGTCGCCGCGAAGGTCAATACCTTCCTGCTTTTTGAACTCATCAGCGAGCCAATCAATGATTTTCTGGTCAAAATCGTCACCACCGAGGTGCGTATCACCGGAAGTTGAAAGAACTTCATGAACACCGTCGCCAATTTCAAGAACAGAAACATCAAAAGTACCGCCGCCAAGGTCGAAAACGAGCACTTTTTCAGGTTTATCTTTTTCAAGCCCGTAAGCAAGCGCTGCTGCGGTCGGTTCGTTTACGATACGCAGAACATCAAGCCCTGCAATCTTGCCGGCATCTTTTGTTGCCTGTCTTTGTGCGTCGTTGAAGTACGCAGGAACGGTGATTACGGCTGAAGTAACTTTTTCGCCCAGATATGCGGATGCGTCATCAGCGAGTTTTCTCAAAATCATCGCAGAGATTTCCTGCGGGGTGTAATCTTTTCCGTTTATGTTCTTTTTATAATCTGTACCCATTTCACGTTTGATTGAAATGATAGTTTTGTCAGGGTTTAAGATTGCCTGACGTTTTGCGAGTTGACCGACCAGTTTTTCACCGGTTTTAGAAAATCCGACGATTGACGGGGTGGTTCTGGAACCTTCCGCGTTCGCAATAACGGTCGGTTTTCCGCCTTCCATTACAGCTACTACCGAGTTCGTCGTACCAAGGTCAATACCAATTGTTTTTGCCATTTTTTTATTCTCCTTCGTAACTTACGTTCGTTTATTTTATTAACTAATTAATTTATATCACTGAATTTTTAAAATATTAAAAAAATAAACAAAAAATTAATATTTTAAGCATCAACACCTGACATCATTTGAATCAATGTGCTGATTGTTGTGTCCATTGAGACTAAATCGGAGGTTCTTTGCTGGAGAAAAGCATTAATCTGCGGCATCATTTGTATCGCGATATCGAGCTTGGGGTTTGAACCGGAAACGTACATACCTACGTCGATTAAGTCCTTGTTTTCCCTGTAAAGCGCCATTATACGGCGTAATTTTGCAGCTGCATCTCTGTGCTCTTGCGTTACTATTGAAGACATAAGCCTTGAAATGCTCCCGAGAACGTCAATTGCAGGATAATGGTTCATTTCTGCAATTTTTCTGTTGAGAAAAATGTGCCCGTCAACAATACCGCGCACAGTATCAACAATCGGGTCGTTTATGTCATCACCTTCCATCAAAACCGTGTATAAAGCGGTAATTGAACCACGGGGGCTGTTTCCGGTTCGTTCCAACACCTTTTGGAGCCATGAAAAAATCGACGGCGGATAACCTTTCATTGTGGGCGGCTCGCCGATTGACAAACCCACTTCGCGGCCTGCCATCGCGCACCTCGTGACAGTATCAGTCATAAGAAAGACCTTTTTCCCCTGGTCACGAAAGTATTCAGCTACTGCGGTTGCTGCCTGAAGGCACTTTTGTCGAATCAGAGGCGGCTGATCGCCGGTTGAGCAGACAAGCACCGATTTTTTCATACCCAGCTCGCCCAGAGCGTCTTCAACAAACTCTTTTACCTCACGACCGCGCTCTCCGATGAGCGCAACGACGTTTACGTCCGCATCCGAGTTTCGGGCAATCATACCGAGCATTGTACTTTTCCCGACACCGGAACCGGCAAAAAGCCCCATACGTTGTCCGCAACCGAGCGTCATTGCTGCGTCAATTGCGCGTACACCGGTTGAAAACATCTCTTTAATAATGGGCCTTTCAAAAGCTCCCGGCGGCGGGCCATCAATATTCACCCATTTTGCGCCTGCCGTATCCAGCGGCAGGCCATCAATCGGCTCGCCCAGCGGGCTTATCAACCGTCCGAGAAGAAATTCGCCTACCGGAATTTTTATCGGCTCATTTGTTGTTGTAACAAGGCTTCCCTGCCCGATTCCGGAGCCGTCATACAACAAAAGCAGCTGCGCAGCTTCACCTTTGAACGCAACTACCTCAGCAGCCTTTTGCTCACCCTCATAATTTTCAATAAAACACAAATCACCGATTTTCAGCCCGGGTAATTTGACTTCAACCGTCAAACCGAGCAGCTTTGATACCGAGCCTTTGTACTGGTAAAGAGGGGTTGTATTTATAATCTCTTTTGCGCGTTTTTTTATAAAATCTATTGATTTTTCGGTGCTCTGGTTCAGCATTTTTAACCCTCAAAATTAGGCATATATGCCTCTCCGATTGTGTCAACGGCTTCGACCTTGATATCTGTAATCAATTCAGAGTAAGAAATAACCACAATCGTCGGAATATGGCGCTCAAGCAGCTGATAAAGCGGCAATCTTATACGCGGTGAGCAAAGAATTACCGGCTGGCGCCCGACTGTCTGATGCGCTCTCATAAGCGTTGACGCTGTAGTTTCAATGAGCTCCTGAACTTGCATAGGATTCAAGAGGAACATCGTTCCGAGCTCGGTTCTCTGGCAGCTGTCATCAAGCAGCTTTTCCCATTCTGAAGAAAGGGTTAAGGCGTAAAGAACCTTGTCTTCGGTTACATTAGAAAGACAAATCTGCCGTCCGAGCGCGGCTCTGATGCGTTCTGAAAGGATATCCGGCTCTTTTGAGAACCTTGCATAGTCGCAAAGTCGCTCAAAAATGAAAATAATATCCTTGATTGACACCTTTTCCCTGATAAGGTTAACAAAAATCTTTCTCAGGTCGCTGGTAGAGATAATTGTTGGAATAAGATCGTTAACAAGCGTCGGATCCTGCGATTTTACGAGTTCCATGAGTTTGAGGACATCGGTTTTTGTCATAACCTCATCAACGTATTTTCTTACGCATTCTTGCAGATGCGTAACGATTACATCGACAGAATCTACTGCTGTCAGGTGGTCTTCAGGGTCAATTTGCTGCTGATCCAGCCAGTAAGCCTCAGCCTGATATGTCGGGTCTACGTTTTTAATTGCATCTGCGGGTACGGATTTGCCCGTGCTATCCCACTGGTCTGCGATTACCATGTATTTTCCGGGATAAACAAATCCTGTTGCAACAGTGTTTCCACGGATTGAAATAAGATATTCATTTGCGTCAAGCGCTGATGAATCCATAATTCTTATGTTAGGAATAATATATCCGAGCTCGTCTGTTACGCGCTGGCGCAGGGCTGCGATTTTTGCAAGCAATTGCCCCTCCTGCTCGGGGTCAGCAATGGGCAAAAGCCCAGAACCAACCTGCAAAGCCAGAACATCGACGCCCAGACGTTCGTACATTTTGTTCGGGTTAACAAGATCCTGCATATTCTGGCGTACGCTTTCCAGTTGGCCGAGCTGGGCTTGAACATCCTGATTAACAAGTACAGAAAATCCGGAAATCGCAAGAATTATCGTGAAAAACAGGAACGGAAGCCACGGCAAACCGGTAAAGGAACTTGTTAAAACGATTAACATAAGAAAACAGCACGCAAAGAACAAACTGTACGGCTTGCTCAGAACCTGTGCAGCCAAATCAAGACCCAAACTTGAGCTTGCCGCAGAAGAACGTGTCATTACGATACCTGCTGAGATTGACATCAACAAAGAGGGAACCTGTGAGGCAAGACCGTCGCCGATTGTCAAAACGGTATATTTTGAAACCGCATCAGCCGCCGGCATCCCGTTCATTAAAACCCCGATACATAAACCGCCGATGATGTTGATAATAACGATAATTATACCCGCAATCGTGTCACCTTTTACGAATTTCATCGCACCATCCATTGAACCAAAGAGCGCTGATTCTCTTTGTAGGTCTTCACGGCGTTTTACGGCTTCTTCCGGCGAAATCAACCCCGCGTTAAAGTCCGCGTCGATTGTCATCTGTTTGCCAGGCATTGCGTCCAGTGCAAACCTTGCAGAAACCTCCGCGATACGTTCCGCACCTTTTGTTATAACCATAAATTGCACGATTGTGATGATTATGAAGATTACGCCGCCGACAATCATGTTTCCGCCGGTAACGAACGTTCCGAATGCGTGAATAACCTCGCCCGCTTCGCCTTTTGCGAGGATAAGCCTTGTTGATGCAATACTCAAAACCAGCCTGAACATTGTTCCGATAAGAATAATGGACGGAAACGCTGCCAATTCAAGCGGCTTTTGGATATACAGAGAAATCATAAGCAGCACAATCCCGAGGGTTATGTTCAAGCTTATTGAAAAGTTGATAACCCAGTTCGGCATCTCAATCAGCAGTATCAAAATCAAAACGATTACGAATACTGCAAGAGTTATTTCACTTATGGGGTTGTTTTGTGCCTGTGGTGCTGCCATTTTTTAAATTTGCTTAAAAGCCTCCTTTAAAATATTAATCTGGGTGGTGATATTCGCATCAATCAGCCCGTTTGAGGTTTCTATTATCACGCCGCCCTCATCGACCGTTTTTTCGGCGGTTACATATATTTTTGCTTCGACTGCTCCTGTCGAAAGCAGCTCGGGAACGAGTTCTTTGACGTATTCGGCATCAACCGGCGCTACTTTTAGTATAATTTTGTTTTCGTCTTTAGCAATATTCTCCAGTGCGTCGTAAATTATATCTTCGAGGATGGTTTTGTCGGCGGCAACTTCGCGTTTTATGATTTTTTTTGCCACTTCCAGCGAAATATCAAGGATATCATTTGAAACTTTGTCATAAACATGCACCTTGTAGTCAAAAAATTCTGTTAACGCTTCAGCGAGCTCGTTAATTTCATGCTGCGCGCGTGCAAGACCTTCTTCGTAGCCTTCTTTTGTGGATTCTTCTTTAATGAGTATTGCTTCTTCCTGCGCACGGGAGATGAGGTTTCTGTCATCGACTCGCCTGTAGCCTCTGCGGCGGTCGCCCCTGCGCCTTTCCGAGCGCTGGGAAAAATCAATGTTCTGAAAATCAAATCCTTCAAAAATATCTTCGTTTTCTGCTTCCTGCTGTTTTTCTTCAATAATTGTTTTTTCCTGAACGATTCCGGCTGTTTCGGGTGGCTGCGCGGGCATAACAGATGCTGCCTCGATTTCTTTTTGAGGCACGGGTTTTGGGATATTTGCAAATCTTTTCTTTTTTATTATCATACGAGTTTTTCTTCCAGATACTTGCAAACAATTTCGCTCACACGCGGTGCGAGCTTTGTGTTTCGTCCCTCAATGGCTCCTGTTACATAATTTTTTACGTTATTCCTTTCCTGACTAACAAGCGCGGCAACGCGTGCAGGCGCCGAGCCGGAAACAACTGAGCGCAGTTTGTTAAAAACTTTGTCAGGATTGACTTTTTTGACGTCAGGCAGGGTTTCTTTAATTTCTTTAAGGCATTTTAGGGTTACATTTTGGTCGATTTTTTCCTCAAGCCCGTCCATTCTCGAATATTCTTGAATAATCATCGCATCATCCGGGCTCAATTTTGAAAGCACTGCATTTTGTTTGTTTTGCGGCAGCCGTTTTACGACCATTGCAAGCGTTGCCAGCTTAAGGATTTTGTTGTCGCTTACCTGTGCAACAGGATTGCCCTCGACATCGGTTCCCTGCTCTGCTGCTTGCTGTGCCATATCGTCGATATTTGAATGGCTTTCGGCTTCCTGGAGCTTTTCTTCGGAAATTGCGCCTTTTGCTTTGAGCTCCTCCAGTGCCTCAACGTAAGCCTTTTTCACGTGGTGTTCAACGAGCGATATCATGTCATTTTGCGGAATGTTTTTAATAATTGCCTGTTTTGCGATTTCAAAAACGGTAAATGCAATTTTTTGAAGAATTCCATCCCTGAATTGCGGCTCAATCCCGCTTTTTATCAGGTCAATTGACTTGTGGAACGCCCATTCGCCGATAAACTGGGTAACAATGCTTGCCTGATCAGCGTTGAAGTTGAGATTTGTATCATTATAAATCGCCTCTCCCGCCATGTAGCAGAAATTGTAAACAATATTCACAACATACTGGCGGTCTGCGTCGGAAAATTCGGCAGGAATAACCTGGCTTGCCTGATCTGCAAGGTTTTTTGAAAATTCCTTAAAATCAAATCCATCTATCGCCATCTATATTCCCTTTTTCCCCTTTATACTCTTTACTTAATTATTTTTAGGCTTTATGCTTTCTCAATCCAGCTTTTCACATGTTCTGCGACCGCGTCGTCATCAAAATCCTCCAAATCCGACGTTAATTCAGCGATTGTCGAATTAAGCTCGGGGATTCCGCCCTGATTTCTTTGTTCAAGGAGCCCCTGCGCCATCTGTGTCTGGCGTTCGATGAGTTCTGCTGCTTTTAAATTCACATCGCGGAGTTGTTTTTCCTGCTCGGCTGATTTTTCACGGAGCATTTCGATTTCGCTTTTTTGCTTGTCCTGAGCTGCTTTGATTCTGCCGGAAAGGTACTTCAATCCGCCTGCAAGCCCGATAAGCATAAGCGCAATTGCTATCCACCACGGGTTTCCGGTTGCATCAGGCTTCGGAAGTGCTTCCGGTTTGTCGCCAGCAAGGAACGGATCAAGCGAATCAGTGAATGCGATTTCAACGTTTTCCGCTTTTGCTTTTGGCGAGGCTGCTTTTGCGATTAAAACTTTCATTTCTTCAAGCGTTGTATTGGGCGGGATTGAGCTTTCTTCGAGCGTAACCGCAATCGAAATATCTTCAACAACGCCGGGTTTCAAAAACTCATTTGTCTGGATTTTTGCAACGCCGTACTGGGTTTCTCTTGCTGTTCTTGAATAGCTTCTGTTCTGGGATGAATCCGCGTTGTTTGCGGGCAGTCCGTTGGGCAGGTAAACACTGACCGCGCTAATTCCCTTGTTAGAATCCCTTGTCTGGTCGCCTAAACCTTCTGAAAAAGTTTGTTCTGTTACCGCAGTCTTTTTGTTAGGGTCAAAGTCGATTGTGCTCTTGTCCATGGGCGATTCGCGAAGATATGTGCTGACAGTTGCTACATAATTGCCTTTTCCGACGAGTTTGTCGAGCTGGGCTTTGACTTTTTGCTGCATATACTGGTCGTTTTCCTGAATTTTAGCAAGCAAATCATCATCTGCGCTCACAATGCTGTCATAAACATTGCCGTTTGTGTCTGTTATTGAGATATTTTCCGCAACAAGCCCGTTAACTGTGCCTAAAAGCAGGTTTTTAATGGCTTTAACTTTCATTGCATCGAGCTTTTCACCGCTGGGCATTACGACCTGAACGGTTGCGGTAATTGGCTTCTGGTCAGCTGCAAACATTGTCTGTTCCGGAATAGAAACAAGCACCGAAGCGTTTTCAATCGGCGGAATTTTTCTGATAAGGCGCGAAAGTTCGCCGTTTATCGCGCGTGAGAGCCTTATTCGTTTATCTTCTTTTGTGGAGGTAAAATCGCCTTTGTCAAAGACCTCAAGACCGACATTTTGATCCATCAATCCGCTTTTTACAATAGCCAGAAGCGCTCTGTCGCGTGTGGACATTGTATATTTTTCAAGATAAAGGGTCGATTTTGTACCGTCAACGCGGCGTTTGATTTCAATGCCCTCTCTGGCAAGCAGAGCTTGAATTTCGATGGCTTTTCCGAGGTTATCGGTTGTGAGCAGGTCGAGCGGCTCTTTTATGACTTTTTCTTTGACTGTTTTTGCCGCATTATCGCCTTTTGACGACAGAGTAATACCGAGAGTTACGACCAGCGCAAGAACTACGACCAATCCCCCGATTATGCCGTAAAGCAATGGCTTATTTTGTGTCAAGTCCTGTAAATTCATTCTTTGGTTTTTACCTGCCTCTTATTTACGATTATACTATTAATTACGGTATAAGTTAATATCACTTTCGGCGTTTGATAAAATTTCATCCGTTTGGATGAGCTCACACCGTTCACATGAACTCTTTTAATGTTAATTTTTAAAAAGTCATGGGTTTTTGCAGGTAAAAAATCCTTTTTATTGCAATTTTAATGCAGTGAATGTTTGAAAATCATTTTTAAATTCTTCTTTTGATAGTTTTATTTTTTTATTTGAAACAGGGTCAACCAAATAAACGAATTTTTCGTCTATTTTTGTTAGTGCAAATGAGTGTTCTGGCTTCAATCCCTGTTTTTTCTCCTTTTTAGAAAACTCGTTTTCCCCGGATTCTTCGGGTGTGCCGGCAGTGATTGCGTAATTTTTTGTTTCCAGCATTTTTTCAAGGCTTTTTAGCGATTTGTCGGTTAATGGTTCTGCTATGCCAAAATGGTAGTTTGTGAGGCATTCTTTTCCGGTCAGCACCTTTAAAAACTCGTCGCTTTTGCCGCCATCAACGGGTTTGTGTTGAAATTCTTCCCTGTATTTTTCATAACCCATCACAAGAAGCGTAAAATCAGGATCTCCACTGCCCAGACGTCCCATTGCGTCTTTTATTTCGTCTTTTGTAAAACTGTATTCTTTTGAAGCGCCTTTCAGGTAAACTTTTCCGATTTTGGTCGTTTCGTCATAATCAAGGCTGTCCTCGAGGATTTTTTGCCCGCTTTCGGTCAATAACAGGCTTTTTACCGGACTTGCGATGTAGCAAACTCCAGATTTTCCCTGCTTAAACCAGGTGTCGAGGCGCCCGTTCAGGCTTTTTTCGTTAAAATCCTCCTCATCGCCTCTGTTTTTTGTATAGGCGGTGATTTTTCC
>OGOC01000957.1_pt1 | contig 26335 bp, 30 predicted proteins | sample 1552561 | NCBI WGS metagenome assembly OGOC01 (sample SAMEA2580148, study PRJEB22360) | human gut metagenome | biome: human gut; feature: human-associated habitat; material: faeces | place: Denmark | collected 2008/2010
GTGAGCCTTGGGCGGTTCGCGCAGGCGAATCGGCTAAGGCGACACTAGATTAGATAAACTGCCCCGCCTGCGATAAGCTTTTGTCAGTTCCAGCGCACTATTTGCTGAAATTTGGATATTTTTAGTAAATTTTACATCAGGTGCGAATGTTGTTTCTATTTTACATTTCAAATCGTTTCCGCAATACATTGTTTCGGAAACGGGCATGAAAAACCATAAAATCATCAATCCGCAGAAATAAACAGCGAATATCAAAAGCAGTATCTTTATATTTGCGATAAGTTTCAATTTTTATCCTTTAAACTACCCCGGACAAATGCTTTCCCAGTCGATTCCGTCATCATCGTCGTCGCCCGGCATGGGGATTTCTTCGCCGTCTTCAAGCATTATCTGGATAACAAGTTTTAGCTGTTTTTTATAGTTAGCAAGCGCGATTTCTCTGGTTTTTGCGCAAAAAGCAAAGCTCGGAAACTCTTTAATTTCGATATAATGATAGGGATTTCCGTTAAAATCCAAATCTTCGCCCTCAATGAGCGTCCAGTCAAGGTTCAGATAGTATTCTACATCTTTTTCGTTACTCATCGAGCGATGTTTCCTTTAACGGCTGGGTAATCATGAGCCCTTCGCCGCCTATTACGTCTGCCTGTTTGCCGTCAATGTATAAATAAACGGGCTTTTTCGGTGCATTTGCAAGTGTTGTTTTAATAACCTGTTTTATGCGGCTGTAAAGGCTATCAGCGCCTCCGCCGTTTACAATATCAGAGCTCAAATCAACGATAATCCTGTCGCTTTCGATTACACCTCTGATTTTTGTGCTTTTGGGTACTTCAGAAAAGACGCCGGCTTTCTTTTCATAAGGCGTAGGACCTTTTATGAGCTGTTGGAGCGCAAAATTAAGTTTTGCACTGCCTTCCGGTACTTCTCTTTGGGCTGTTTTAAAAAGATTGTTAGATTGAGCATCTGTGCCCAAAAAATATACGGTAACGTATTCTTTTTTCCTGGTTTGCGCTTGCGGAGCTTCTTGTTTAGGCGTTTTCACAGCCGGCTCGACAATTTTTTCTTCATGAACAAGTTTTTTTTCATACTTTTGCCCGTCAAAAAACGTCGCCTTTACATAAAATCCCGCAAGGAGAACAAGAATACCAATTGTTAATTTAGACCAGAAACCCATACTACCTGCTTTCTCTGTTTTTTTATAAGGTTGTCTTTGGAATAAAGACCGTACCGGCAATATTAATGCTGTTATTGACCATTTTTATATTGTTAATCCGGACAATACTACCCTTTGTTTTTAGTATCGTTGTTTCGTACATAAACGGATTAAGTTTGTTGATTATTGGTAAAAGCGCATTCAGATTCACATTTGCAGAGCCCTGATTCAGCTTGATATCAGTGAATTGCACCTGCCCGTCCTGCACTCCGAGCCCCATGTTCATAGAAATTGTCTTTGTTTTACCACCTGTAATCAGCGGGGAAATTATTTTCATCGACAGGTCAAAACGGTTGTTTTTTATAGCTGCTGACGGCTCAAATACTTTGAAAACAATGATATTTCCCATGCTCACGCTCATAGACTCGAGAGTTTTTGTGAATTTTCCGGCGGCAAATGTCTGCTGAATGTCGTTTGAGGTGATATTTACGTCGAATTTTGAAAGAAAATTCTCCGCAGAATAAACATCATCGCCTTTTGTCACAAAATGGTTGTAATCGCAGACAGACTCAGATTTTATCGAGGAGATGTGAACGCCGTCAATAGTTGCGTTTTTCGAGGTTGCTGTGATTTTTTTAAATTTGCCGTCGATGAGGTTTTTCCCGCCGTAGGGGTAAATTTGTACGTCAAATTTTGCGCCGAGTTCTTTTTTAAGCTGGCTTTCCAGCGTCATTTCGCCAATTCTGGTAAGCAAAAAATTGGTTCCGGTGACATTGCTCAAAAATAGCGGCAAACCGGAGCTTACAGCGTACGGAGGCTGCGGGCAAAGTGAAGTATCAACAAGCGCAAAAGCCTTTCCTGTAAGTAAAATCCCTAAAATTGCCAATCCCGATAAAAATCTTTTCATATTCCGAATACCTTCTTTATTTTTAGCGTGCCGGCTTCGCAAAACCCGATTCCGACGAGCTGTCCGGCGCAGACAAGCGCCGTGTAACCATTTTCCAAAGCACTTTTCAGGCTTTGTCCATGGATTACTTTTTCATATTCATTTTCAGTCAAATTATAGCAGTTAAACGGCAAAACTTCCAGCGGATTTATCAAATTTTCACTCACATCCGAAATGTTTTTAATATTTGCCAGGGGAAGAGCATCTTTCAGGGTAAAAAGTCCGGATTTTGTCCGGATAAGCCCGCTCATCAGCGCGCCCGTGCCCAGCATCATACCTAAATCGTTCACAATCGAGCGGATATAAGTTCCTTTTGAGCATTCAATCGCGATTTTTCCGATTTGCCTTGATTCATCAAAATCAACAAGTTCCGATTTGGCGATAAAAACCTTTCTTTTGGGAATATCATCGGGAATTTCGCCGTTTCTAGCCAGCTCATAGAGGCGTTTCCCCTTGTAATGAACAGCCGAAAACGCCGGCGGTATCTGTTCAATTTCGCCGGAAAAAGAGCGGAGTTTTTCATTTATTTCATCAGATGTAACCTTTTTATCCGAAAAATCCTCGATTTTTCCCTCAATATCGTATGTATCAGAGATTTTTCCGAAAGTTACTTCCGCAATGTATCCTTTATCTTCAACAAGGTACTCAATCAGCCTCGATGCCTTTGAAATAGCAACAGGAAGAACGCCCTCAGCCATCGGGTCAAGGGTTCCTGTATGACCGATTTGCCTGATTTTTGTAATTTTTCGCAAAACTCCGACAACGTCATGCGAGGTTATGCCTTTTGGTTTGTAAATATTGAGAAAACCGAACATTACATCTCGCCGCGTGAAATTTTATCAATCAAATCCATAACATGAGTGCCGCGCTCAAGTGAATCATCAGGAATAAAGCGTAATTCCGGAGTCAGGCGCAGACGGATGCGTTTTCCGACTTCATAACGGATTTTAGGAACATTTTCTTCAAGCGCCTCGATTGTTTTTTGCTTTGCGTCTTCAGGCGCAAAAACTGAGTAATAAACTTTTGCAAAAGAGTTGTCATGTGCAAGCTCAATGTCCGTAATCGAAATTACGCCCGCAATACGGGAATCACGGAGTTCTTTTTGTATAATATCAGCGATTTCTTTCATGAGTGTTTTTCTGACGCGTTCGTTTCTTAAAGACATAATTTACCTCTCAGTCTATACCAGAGCCTGTCTTTCAACTTCTTCAGTTGTTGATACTTCGATTATATCGCCTTCTTGAATATCGTTGAATTTAGCAAAGGAAATACCGCACTCAAAGCCCGTTGCGACCTCTTTAACATCGTCTTTGAAGCGTTTGAGCTGGTCAATTTGACCTTTGAAGATTTCCTGACCGTTTCTGAGGAGCACTGCTGTTTTTCCTTTGAGAATTTTGCCTTCAAGAACATAACAGCCGGCGATTTTTGTTGTTTTTCCAACAGTAAATACCTGTCTAACTTCTGCACGACCGAGTTCAACCTCTTTAATTTCAGGCTGGAGCAGGTTGAGCATTGTTTTTTCCAAATCTTCAAGAATCTGATAGATAATATCGTATTTTTTGATGGTAACGTTCTCTTTTGATGCCGCATTGAGCGCATTTGCATCCTCTTTAACAGAAAAGCCGAGAATTAAGGCATTGCTGGCAGCTGCAAGCATTACATCAGCCTCGGAAATATCACCGACCCCCACGTGAACCAGTTTTATGACAATTTCATTGGATTTGAACTGGTTAATAGCCTGTGACAAGGCCTCAGCAGAGCCATGTGTGTTCGCCTTGATAATTAAGTTGAGGTGCTGGATTTCATCCTCATTTTCGCCCACAATTTCATTTCTTATGTGCGCGGGAACCATTGCTTCCAGCCTTGAAGTTCTTTCTTTTTCTTTTCTTTCAGCGACAATGCTTTTCATGAGCTTGTCATTTGCCACGACCTCGAATGTATCACCTGCCTGCGGCACCTCGGTGAGCCCCAGAATCTCAACAGGCGTAGACGGGCCTGCTTTTTTGACTCTTTCGCCCGAATCAGACAGAAGCGCCCTTACACGACCGCAAACAGTGCCGGCAACAACGCAATCACTTGTTTTCAATGTACCGTTTTGAACAAGAAGCGTCGCAACAGGGCCTTTGCCTTTGTCAAGGTTAGCTTCGATTACAACACCTGATGCGGAAGCGTCGGGATTTGCTTTCAAATCCTGCACTTCTGCAATCAGCAGGATATATTCGAGCAGTTCGTCAATTCCAGTGCCCTGCAGAGCGCTGACTTTAACGCAAACAGTTTCGCCGCCCCATTCTTCGGGAACAAGCCCGTGTTCAGTCAGCTGCTGGAGAATTTTATCCGGATTTGCGTCGGGTTTATCGATTTTATTAACCGCAACAATAATCGGAATTTCCGCAGCCTTAGCGTGGTTAATAGCTTCAATCGTTTGTGGCATAATTCCGTCGTCAGCAGCAACTACAAGGATTGCAATATCCGTAGATTTTGCACCTCTGGCACGCATTTCGGTGAATGCCTCGTGACCGGGGGTATCAATGAAAACAATTTTCTTTTTATCAAGGTGAACGGTGTAAGCACCGATTGACTGGGTAATTCCGCCGGCTTCGGTTGCAACGATTTTGTGTTTTGATGCTCTGATTGAGTCAAGAAGAGTAGTTTTGCCGTGGTCAACGTGTCCCATGATACTTACAACGGGAGCGCGTCTTTTCAGCAATTTTTCATCAATTTCAGAAAGAGCTTTGGCTTTTTCTTCTTTTTTCATCTCTTCTTCAATGAAAGCATCCAAATCTTCTTCAAGAACTTCAATATCAAAGCTTTCTGCAGCCTTTTTCGCAGTCGGAACGTCGATAACCTCGTTAACTGTAGCAAGAACGCCCTGCATCATAAGGAATTTTACGATTTCTGCAGACGGTTTGTTGATTTTTTCAGCAAGTTCGCCAACGGTTACAGGCTGGTTAATAACAACCTGTTTAACAACCTCCTCTGCCTCCTGGGTATGGCTGCGTTTTTTGTGTTTTTGGGCGCTTGCTTTTTCAAGGCTGATTCTTTCCTGTTCTTCTTCTTTGCTTTTAAAGATTTTCTCTTTCTTTTTAGCAGTTTTCTTTTTGCCGGCGCCTTTGCCCTCATAAATATCCTGAGAAATTATATGACGCTGTATTGGTTTTCTCTCGGCAGCAGAATCACCGGAAGATTTTTGTGGTTTTTCGGATTTTGCAGGTTGAGTTTTTGAGGCTGCCTCGGGTTTTACATCTTTTTTTCTATCCAATCTTGCCGTTTCAGCTGTTTTTTGGTTTTTTGCAGGTTGGACAGATCTTTGCGGCTGAACCGGAGCTTTTTTAACTACAGCAGCTGGTGAAAGGTTAACTTTTTCAATCACCTTTTGTTGAGGAATCACGGGTTTTGGTTCTTCTTTTTTAGGTTCCTGTGCCTCTGGAGCGGGAGCAGGCTTAGCTTTTTTCACGATGAAAGCTTTTGGTTTTTTCTTAATTTCCTGGGCTGGAGCAAGGATTAATTCTTTAATTTTCTTTGCCTGTTCATCAGTAATCATACTGGAATGCGATTTACCCTTGACACCCATTTTATTTTCAAGAACATCAAGCACTTCCTTATTCGTTTTATTCAGCTCTTTAGCCAGTTCATACACTCTTATATTGTCAGCCATATATTAAATTTTTCTCCAATCTTTGATTCCTAATATATTTGTAGCACAAGCATATAATTAAGTACAGTAATCCGGTTACATTCGGTTGTCCTTGTCTTCAAATCACAAGTATAGTAAAATCGATATACACTAAGGGAGAGAATCATGAACAGCAGAACAGTTGCGCAGGTACTTGCGAAAGCCGCAGAATTTGAAGAAAACGACAAACACGAACAGGCATACGAATGCTACAAAGAGGCATACAAAGCCAATCAAAATGATATGGATGTGCTTTCGCAGCTTGCAATTTGCGCCCAGCAGCTCGGAAAAACGCAAGAAGCCGTCGAATTCTGGAATATTATGCTCATGCACACTCCCGAAAACCCGCTTCCTTACCATCAATTGATGGATATTTATTTTCATTCAAACAAATATGATTATTACATGACACGGGCAAAACTTAAAACGCTTGAGGGGCGTTTAGATCAGTCTGTTGCGGATTACAAAAAAGCGCTCTCCAATACAACCGAGGAAAAAGAAATTATCACAGCAAGATACCTTCTTGCGCAAACTTATGAAATAATAGAAAAGCCAATGCAGGCGATTGATGAATATTTGAGGATTTTGGATTACGAGCACAACGAAAACGCATACAGTTCGCTTGCAAAGATTTATTACAGCACTGACAAGCCCGCAGCAGCAAACATTCTGGCGCAGGCACTCAAAGAATTTCCTCAAAACATGGAATTTAAAGAACTATTATCAAAAATTTACATGGAACTCGGAAAATACGAAGAAGCGCTTGAATATTCGACAAACAACCTTTCCAGAGCAAAAATCTTGCTTTTGCAGGAGAAAAATGACGAAGCTTTCGAGATTTTGCAGTCATTGAGCGAAAAGGACAAGTCAACGCCGCAATATTTTGCAATGGTTGCCGAATATTATTACAACAACGACGATTTTGACGCTGCGCTCCAATATATTGACAAATATGAGGCAAAAGAGCCCAAAAGCCCGCTTGCGTCGCAGATGAGAGCGCTGGTTTTTGAGAAGCAGAACAAAGAATATGACGCTCATTTTAACTGGGGCAAATATTATCTTTTGAAAAATTCAAACGATTTGGCGCTGAATGAATTTTTGAATGCTTATTCAGCAGACAAAAAGCAGGTTGGGGTTATCAGAGAGTTGATTAATCTTTACATTGCTATGGATGACAGGGTTGCGTCGATTGAATTTTCGGAAAAACTCGTTGAAATCGAAAAAGACGATGTTCCAACACTCAAAAAGCTCGTAAACTTCTACGAACATGAAGGATATGAAGAAAAAACCATACAATATCTTTACGCGCTTAATGAAATCAACCCGAAAGATTACGAAACGCTGCTCAAGCTCGCAAAACACTGCGACGGCAACAGGCAGGTAGGTGAAGCAATCAACTATTACGAGCAATATTTAAAATTCGCTCCTACTGGTGAAGAAAAAGAAAAGGCTCAAAAGCGTTATCAACTTCTTACATCGGGTGAAATTGTTGAGGAAGAAGGATTTTTGGACAAAATTATCGGATTTTTTACAAAAAAATAGTTCCATGCCCAAAAACCTTATTGACAGCAAAGTTTTATTTAGTAATATATTCATACAGGGTTTCCAATTAGGAGGCACTTGAAAATTAAATTTAGATAAGGGCGTTTAGCTCAGTTGCTTAGCAAGGTTTACCTTGCGATATACGATAAAGCTTCCCCAGGGAAGCGCGTGAAAATTAAATATTTATTAGAGCGTTTAGCTCAGTTGCTTAGTGAGGTTCACCTCACGTATATGATAAAGCTTCCTCAGGGAAGCGCGTAAAAATTGAATATTTATTAGGGCGTTTAGCTCAGTTGGTAGAGCGCTTCCCTTACAAGGAAGATGTCGGGAGTTCGAGCCTCTCAACGCCCAGATTTTATAAAGAGCCTTTTTGGCTCTTTTTTAGTAGCTTTTTTCATTTTGAAAGATTCTGAAACAAGTTCAGAATGACAGATAATTTATTGCTTAAAATTATATCAATGATAAAACAAAAAAGACCGGCATTAACCACCGGTCTTTTTGAATTTTCATCTAATTTTTTATACAGAATATGTAATCAAAGTTTTTACAGAGCGTGCAGTATCTTTTACCTGCTGAATCTGAGAGTTTTCAAGAGTTTCGTCAAGAACCTCGAGAACTTTTGATTTATCTTCCATTTCAAGGATTTCATTGATTGAACTCATAGCTACTCTTGCGCTCATATCGTTGATTCCTTTGCCTTCCGACGCAACTACAAGACGCAATGCCTCGGGGGAATTTTTTCTGATTAAAGCATGAGCTGTTTTTTCTCTGATTTCATCGATTGATGAGTTAGTGCCGATTTCGTTCAATACTCTGATTGAATCTTCATCGCTATGTTTGCCGAGTGCTTCAATAATATTAGAAATTCTGTCCTGATTCATTGCTTCTCCTACGCCTCCAATTCTTGTTTTAACATTGACTCCAAATCCGCAACAGGGCGTTTTGCAAGGTTGTTAACACTGTACGGATTGTTAAATTTATTAGAAATGCTTTCAGCAAGACCTTTTACATCAAAGCTTATTTCAGTATTTTTGGCAGTTTCCCAGGATTGAGCGATATTATCTCTGACTTTGCGTCCAAAAGAGATAACTGCATTCATTCTGGATTTAAAAGCTTCGTTAAAAGAATTGATTCCCCCAACGATAGCGCTGGCAAAGAGCTTAGACTTTTGTCCTGCAGCTGCAAACGGGTTGTTAGAGCCATTTGATTCTTTGGGCGCAGAAGATTCAAAAACATCTGCAGCCAAAACATTACCTTTAAAGTTTATACCAAAAGGGTTTGAGGTGTGGCTTGCTGATTGATTGTTTTCTGTTGAACGGGGTTTAAAAATATTTTGGGACACCTTAGCGATACTGATTTTATCCATTACATTTCCTTTCCTGAATAGTTGTTCCAGATTTATTCATTAAAGATATCATTTAATATTTAAGACATAATCATCTTTTTATAGGATTTTTGAACCAAAGAACCATACTTAAGTATAAGAGCTCTGAAAGATTATTGTAAATTTCACACTTATTAAATCAGCTTTTTACCCATTTACGTAATAATTACATATAAAACAAAAAAAAGCCACTCGATTGAGTGGTTTGTTTTCTGCATCCTAATGGTCTCTTTTGTGTTTATTATTTAGGAGTTTATATGTGTTCGGGGTTATTAATGTTATTTAGTGTTTCGACTACACTTAAACCTTACTTATTTATTATGACACCATAATAAAAAATGTCAACACTTTTGAATTATTAAATATTACAAAAACTTTACAAACCAGCAAAACTCAGCAATAACGCTAATTTAGCGCATTATTTTTTATAAAATCATAAAGCCCGAAAGCCTCGATTGTGCCGACAATAATTTCCCATTCAGGCAGCGCTTCCTCCAGCTCCTCTTTCATGTGAGCAAGAAGCCCGGGAATAATAATTTTCCTTGTCTTAATTTTGGACGCCAAATCAACCTTTTTTAGCATTTTTGCGACGATTTCCGCATTAAATTTATCAGCAGACCATGCCGTAAGCACACTCATGCCGTCAGACGGAGTAACAACAAGGTAAGAGCCAAAAGGCATTGATTCCAGCTCACCAGCAACGGCAAAATAGGTCAGTGCAAAATTTGTCGTCATTAAAACCACAGAATTTTCATCCGGTTCATTAAATTCATACACTTTAGACTCAACCTGAAGCGGTTTTTGGGGATTTGTGTAGATATTTTGCCTCAGCGTAAACAAAGATGCCAGAAGCGCTTCGTTGAAAGCATCGAGAATTATAACGTTCGCGTAACGACAAATCAACATGGACGCGAGAGCGCAGGTTTTATAAACATCTTCAAAATGAGGCAAATCCGCAATAACAGGGAAAGTAAAAGGCTCATAACGGTCAAGAATCGCTTTTCTTCTTATCTGTGTAAAGGTTTCGAGAATTTTTTGAACGCTCAAAGCTGAGATTTCCGGCATCAGGAGAAGTTGATTTTCGCACTGATTGATTTTGTTTATAGAATTGCAGGCAAGTTCTTGAAGATTCCCCCCTCTGACAATACGCGAGTCGTCTGCTTTTAGAAGAGCAAAACCGGCGCCTGTTATTTCTTTTTCTATGCCCGGATTTGCGCCGGTTAAATAGATTCCGTTGATTTTAAAGGTTTCTCCGACACGTTCGACAGAATATTTTTTGATTTTTTCAAAAGTCCTTCCAAAATCAGCCGAATCAGGGTCGAGTTTTATAAAAATCGCAGCAGGGTTCACAAATGTTTTTTCATGCCTGAACATAACAGTTTCGCCGCCCACTTTGCAGTCTTTTGAGAGCAGAATTTCATGCTGCTGGGTTTTGGAGGATTCTTTACATTGTTCAACCAGCTCTGCCGGAGCAAAAGGACATTTTTCAATGCCAATTTGCTGCTTTGCAAGCTTCAGTGCAAACGCCATGCATGTCGGGCTGCCGCATTTTTTACAATTCGTTCCCTCTGATTTTTTTGCGGCAGGAAGGTATTTAAAAATTTGCATACCCGTCAAGCTCATTTTATCAGCCCTTTCAGCGTTTTTATAGTTTCAGGATTCCACAGAACCAGCAGATTTACACCCGCACAAATCATTGCCGAGGCGGCAGAAATCTCCCACATTGCGGCTCGCTCTTTGTAAACACCCCAGTTTTCATCAAATTTGTCGCTTTTAGCCTCTTTTGCCTTGCAGGTTTCTTCCCCGATAAAGGCAATTATCGGCATATTGAGCATTGTATCGCCGTCAAAACCTGCCTGTTTAATTTTTTCAACTATGCTGTACCCGTATTCAAGCCCGTAGCCGAGCCCGCCCATATCAGGGTCAATTAAAATCCTGTCCGGAGGCAGATTTTTGTCGATTGTAAGGATATTCAGCTCTTTAGCAAGATTTATATCGATCGGTGTGCGCAAAACCAGACAATGACCGGAATTCACAACGGGCGGGACGATTTCCTCATAGTTAGTTTCATCAGCGAAAGCGATAATTGACTGTTTTTTTGCGGATTCAGCTATTTTAGGGAGAAGAATTTTATCAATTTCCGTATTATTTGCCCCCCTGTAAATCATAGATTTTGATGAAAATCCTTCAATTTTTGCAATTATTGCCGGAATTTTTTCACAAAGAGCCTCAAGTGAGCTCTCATCGGCATTGAATTTTACAGAAACCATATCAGCGTCAGAAGCCAACGCAATCTTTAATTTTTCATAAAAATCTCCGCTGCCGTATGCTTCGTTAATATAATCCGGATAGAAATTGTCCATTGCATAAGGAATTTCCAGTGCAAAAAAAGGGTACGCAGAATTATTGTTTTCGCCCATAAAAGAGTATGACGAATCCCCGCCAATATTTACCCCGTTTAAGTCTAGTTTTCTTATTTTTTCTTTGAAAATACAAGAAGATAGGTCTAAATTCATAGACCTATCTTAAAAAGTAAATATTCTAATGTCAAATACTAGCCAAAGAAACCGTATTGTTTAATAGCAGCATCCGCGCTTAGTTTTTTTGTTGCTTCTGTAGTTCTCGGTGAGAAGAAAGTTACAACAGGGTTATCGTAGATACCCGGGAAATTATCAGCAGCGCTTGCCGGCTTTTTGAGCGGAGGAAGCTCAGAATGGAAAGTTCTTTTTGGCTGAACAGGGGGCAGTTTGCTCAATTGGGCATCTATTCTGCTCATTGCCTTTTGAGCTGCTGCTTCTATGTCAGCTGCTTTGGGGATAACGGTGCTTGCATTAAATTTAATCATTATTTTCTCCTTATATGATTGTTTTTTAGCTACTGTCGGGAATAAAAAGCGTCAATATTAAATTTTGACGCTTTTAACCCTTAATGTTACAATTCTTAATTAAGATTATTTGATAAGACTGTGTCCTGTCATTTCTTCAGGCTGTTTTATGCCCAGAAGCTGTAGTACAGTCGGTGCAACATCGCATAATGCACCTGTTTCTTTCAGCTCATAAGCATTGTTTCCGTTAATAAGCAGGAACGGAACAGGATTTGTTGTGTGGGCTGTGAAAGGTGCGTGAGTTAAAGGGTCTTCCATGCATTCTGAGTTGCCGTGGTCAGCGGTAAGCAGCATAATTACGCCGTTTTCTTTGGCTTTTTCTGCAATTCTGCCAACGCACTTATCCACGGTTTCATCAGCCTTAACAGCAGCCTCAAAAACGCCCGTATGACCGACCATATCGGGATTTGCAAAATTTACGAGAATAAATCCATACTGAGGGTCATCAAGAGCTTTTAAAACGTTTTCACATACCTCGGGAGCACTCATCTCGGGCTGCATATCGTAAGTAGGCACCTTGGGTGACGCAACCAGTGCTCTGGTTTCGAGTTTTCCGGATTTTTCTTCACCGCCGTTAAAGAAAAATGTTATGTGCGCATATTTTTCGGTTTCAGCCGTTCTGAACTGCTTAATTCCGTTTTCATCGAGGACATCGCCGAGAATATTCACGAGCTTTTCCGGAGGGTAAGCAATTGCGAGCGGGAAAGTTTCATCATATTGCGCCATGCAAACATAGAAAAGGTTATTTCTTCTCGCTTTTCTGGCAAAACCGTCAAAATCCTCAAAAGTCATCGCTCTTGTGATTTCGCGAGCTCTGTCAGGCCTGTAGTTGAAGAAAATAACCGCATCGTTGTCTTTTATTCTTGAATCCGGGTCAGAATTTGTTATTGTCGGCAAAACGAATTCATCAGTGACATCTTTTGCATAAGAAGCCTTAATTGCTTCATCAGAATTCGCAGCTTTTTCGCCCTCGCCAAATAAAAGAGCGTTATATGCTTTTTCAACCCTGTCCCATCTGTTATCTCTGTCCATTGCATAATATCGGCCCGAGATTGTAGCGATTTTGGGCAAATCGTATTTTTTAAGCTCATTTTCAAGCTCTGCGAGGAATTCAACAGCGCTTTTCGGGGGAGTATCTCTACCGTCAAGGAAAGCGTGGACATAAACTTTTTTCAAACCGTTGTCAGCTGCCATTTTAATAAGAGCTTTAATATGGTCAAAAGAGCTGTGAACACCGCCTGTGGAGACAAGCCCGTAAAGATGAAGCGAGGAATCGTTCTTTTTTACATGGTCGATTGCGGCTTTAAACGCTTTGTTTTCAAAGAATTTTCCTTCGCGGATTTCCTTGTTAATTCTTGTTAAATCCTGATAAACAACACGCCCTGCGCCGAGATTCAGGTGTCCGACTTCAGAATTGCCCATCTGACCGTCAGGAAGGCCCACATATTCGCCCGAAGCATTGATTTGTGTATATTTTTCAGTCGCTTTCAATCTGTCAAAGTTCGGCGTGTCAGCTGTTTTAGTAGCGTCTTTCGGGCAGTCTTTGTTAATGCCCCAGCCGTCCATAATACATAACAAAACTCTTTTATTCATTATTCTCTCCTTATTAATGTTTCATAATTATATTATCCACGCTCAAAAAAATTTTTATACATAGTCGACCGGTTACCCCCTGAGCATTTGCATTAACTAAAGATTTTATTTACAATTGATAAAGACTGAGGGAGTATAATATGCGTCAGGAAAAAATAGATTTAATAACTACAATAGTTCAAAGCGATGCTTTTATAGTTTGCACACAGATTATATTTTTTGCTTTAATAATTAAAGCTGCACACTTTATTATTGGCAGATTTGCCGAGAGAGCACGGAACTTTAGCAAAGATACAGAATTTATCAAACAAATTAACACAACCCAGCACCTTATCCAGTCAGCTGTTGACGCTGTTATTATAATTCTGGGCGGAATGTACATTTTGAACAAATTAGGCATTGATATTCGTCCGATATTAACAGCAGCAGGGGTTCTGGGCGTTGCTGTAGGTTTTGGCTCAAAAAGATTTGTCGAAGATTTGATTACAGGGCTGGTTTTGATTCTGGAGGGGCAAATCAGGGTCGGAGATGTTGTTGAAATAGCCGGAAAGCTCGGAACAGTCGAAAAAGTTGATATAAAACTTGTCGTGTTGAGGGACATGTCGGGGAATGTGCATTATATAAGAAACGGTATGATTGATATTGTAACAAATATGACACGCGACTATTCTTATTATGTTTTTGATATTGGCGTAGCTTACAAAGAAAACCTCGACCGGGTTTTTGAAGTCATAAAAGAGCTCGACAAGGATTTCCGGCAGAATTATGAACACAAAGAGGATGTTTATGCTCCGCTGGAATTACTCGGGGTTGACAGCCTGGGGGATTCGGCAGTAGTTATAAAAGCCCGCTACAAAACCCGCCCCAGATACCAATGGCAGGTAGGAAGAGCTTTTTACAAAGCAATTAAAGACAAATTTGATGAAGCCGGCATTGAAATCCCGTTTCCCCAGCGCACGCTTCACATTGAACATAACGAAAAAATTTAATTAAGGAGAAAAAATGGAAGAACTCAGCTCATATAAATTTGCAAGCATTCTCGCAAGAATTCTGGACGACAAATTGGCAAAAGATATCACAATCCTGAACATCAGCAATGTTTCAATGCTCGCAGACTACTTTGTGATTTGTTCTGCCGATACAAACACGCAGGTAAAAGCGCTTACTGAAAATGTCAGAGAACGTGTTAAGCATCTTTTCGGAAGAATACCTGCAGGCGAGGAAAACGACCTTAAAAACAGGTGGAATCTCCTTGATTACGGCGACGTTATCGTACATGTTCTGCACAAAGAGGAACGCGAAACTTATGCAATCGAAAAATTCTGGTCACATGCATTCAAAGTTGAACGCAATGACTGGGAAGAAGAATCAAAAGAATACTCTATCTACGAAAACGGGCAGTAACTTGTAAAAATTCGTAAAACTATATAATAATAAGTAGCAAAATATTTTTTTACCGGATTTTAGATAAAACAAGTTTACAACCCGGAACAATATATGCCTTTTAAGATTAATTATCCTATGCCTCAAAAAAACGCTATAAAAACAAGCATAGAAAACTTCCGAAAAGTGGATGAAACTCTCTACCGCGGCGCATTGCCTGAACCGGAAGAATTTTTAGAGCTAAAAAGGCTCGGTTTTGACTCTGTCGTAAGCCTGCGAAGCGGTTTCGATAAAAAAGGAATGAAAGAACGGGGGCTTGTGGAGAATATCGGGATGGAATATGTAAATTTCCCCATAAACTCCAAAATCGGCCCGACTAATGAAACTGCGCAGGGGTTTCTTGATTATATGGACAAAGCAAGAAAAGCCCATAAAAAGGTTTTTGTACACTGCAAGCACGGAAAAGACCGCACAGGCACAATGATTGCGCTTTATGAACTGCAATTCAGGATTAAATCTTTTCATGAAGCTGTTTTTGAGTTCTTTACAATGGGATACAACCACCAGAAACACCCGCACATGCTTGAATTTGTCAAAAATTTTGCTAAAAGCTTAAAAAAGTAGAAATCAAGTTATAGCTACTTTTTATATACTTTATGTTAAGTTATGTTAACAAAAATTGATAAAACATGCACTAAAAAGGCAATTATCAATTCTAAAATGTTTTTATTTAAATACGAGGACTACAAAACACGAGAGGACACCTAAGAAATGGGTTACGCAGTTTTCACAGCTAGAAAATTGATGTTGACTAACCGCATTAATCAACTAAACTTCAGGATTATGCAGTTATCACAACAACAACAGACCTTATCAAAGGCTGCCGGCGACAAAGAAAGGCAGATCTCGTGGATTAAGGGTATGTTCAACACAATCGGAAACGCTTTCACTCAAAGAATGAACTTGCAAACACAGGCTGCAATTAATCAAGCAGGCAATGATCCGGCAGCATTACAGCAGCTCTTGAGCGGTTCTTATGCAATGCAAAATGCAATGGCTCAACAGTTCCAGTTCGCAGGTATGATGATAGATTTCCAAAGCTCGGGCGATTTACAGAGCGTAAAAGAAATGGAAAATCAGATAGAACTCGAAAGAAAAAATCTCGAAACTCAAGTTCAAGCCCTTACGGCAGAAAGACAATCGGTCGAAAAGGCAGAAGAAAGCGAAATCAAAAACTCAGCACCGAAATTCGCATAGTGGTTATACTAATTATAAAAAAGCCGGACTTAAATCCGGCTTTTTTGTTGGGTTTATTCATTAAAGTACTTTTTGTCAACGAGCTCATCAGGCATAAACTGCTGTTTTGCATCGGGATTTGCGTGAGTGTAAATATAGCCTTTTCCGAACCCGTATTTTTGCGCATCTTTATAATGTGCATCCCGAAGATGCATCGGGGGCGGAAAATCCAGCCCTTTTGATATATCAGAAATCGCTTCGTCAATTGCGCAGATTGCTCTGTTCGATTTTGGAGCGCAGGCCACATATTCAACCGCCTGAGCCAGTGGAATTCGTCCCTCAGGCAAGCCCACAAGCTCAACAGCGCGATATGCGTTCATCGTAACAACAAGTGCCATTGGATCAGCGTTCCCGACATCTTCAGCAGCGCAAACTATAAGCCGTCTTGCGATAAATCGCGGATCTTCGCCCGCAACAATCATTTTCGCAAGCCAGTAAATCGCCGCATTTTTATCCGAGCCCCGCAAACTCTTTTGAAAAGCCGAAGCGCAATCGTAATGCTCCTGCTGCGCATACTGAATCCGTTTTTCCTGCGCAAGCCCCTCCAAAATATCAAGCGAAAGGTTTCTTTTGCCATCTTTTATGTCAGCAGCGAAAAAAGAGTTTTCCACAAGGTTCAACGCGAGCCGCGCATCGCCTCTTGCGTATCTGACGATATATTCAAGGATTTCTGCGGTTGTTGTTATTACGCCGTGTTTTTGAGAAAGGTAGCCGAACCCTTTTTTTACGATATTCATGATGTTTTCGTCGTCAATCGGGTTCAATCTTATTACCTGAACACGCGAAACAAGCGCCGGAACCACCTGAAATGAAGGATTTTCTGTTGTTGAACCGATTAGATAGAGCGTTCCGTTCTCAAGGTGCGGAAGCAGTGCATCCTGCTGGGTTTTGCTGTATCGATGGATTTCGTCGATAAACAAAATCGTCTTTTTGTTATAACGAAGCGATTCTTTTGCGCTTTCCACCGCATCTTTGATGTCTTTTATGCCGGAAGTTACAGCGCTGAGCTCGATAAAATCGCTGTTTGTATTAGACGCAATCAAGCGTGCCAGCGTGGTTTTTCCACATCCGGGCGGGCCCCAGAAAATACATGAAAAAAGCCGTCCGGAGCGCAAAAGGTTCATAAAAGCGGCATTTTCACCGACAATTTGTCCCTGTCCAAGGTATTCTTCAATGGTTTTCGGGCGCAGGACTTCCGCGAGCGGGATTTGTTTATTAGATTTTTCCAATTCGTCAAACAAGTTCATTTCAACATAATATCCCGCGCCAAAACCAATGTCAAAAGCAAAACAAGTTAAAAAAGCCAGCCTGCTTTATTCAGGCTGGCTTTTTTGATTTACTTGTCATTAAACAAGTGCCATGCATTATCAATATTTGTATTTTTATTTGCATTTGTACTTGTATTTGTATTTATATTTTTATTATCGATGTCTTTTAGCGCTTCTTGCAGAGTTTTAGATGTCTCCTTCACTTTCTCTCCAAAATTAGGATCAAAGTCCTTTTTCTTTGATTCTGCTGCTTTACGCGGATCTGCATAACTTAACAAAATACGAAGATTATGTGCTGCCATACCCATAGTTTTACCTACTTTCTTTTTACTTTGTAACTCATTTTGCCAAATCGATTTTAGCGACATACAATTTATCGGCAGGCTTAAAAAAGAACTTTAGCGAGGCACACCGTTCCCGACCTATCCTATCCTATCAGAGAGTATAAGCGGGTTTCGGGGTTTTGTAAACATTTATTAAGTTAAAATTTTTAGTTAACTTTTCTTAACAATATCTTCCGAAATACCGCATTTTTCAGCAAAGAAGCATAATTTAATTTTTCTAACCTATTCCAGCGAAGCGAATCGAGGCAGAAAAATTGAATTATGCTTCTTTGCGGCAAAATCCAAATAAAATAATGAATTTATATTTTCCCCAGGAGCTCATTATAAACATCAATGGTTATATGACAAATCGCCAATCTTCTATCAACGAGGCTCTTTATCGTAGCCTCAAAACACTTGAACATCGCCTTATCCAGCCCGTTTTTCTCTTTTAAAAGCGCAAGGCATTCACCGGAAAACGTTAAATCGCGCGTATTTTCTTCAATTTTGTCCGCAAGAAAGACGATTTTTTCAAAATCCGTCATCCCACAATAAGCAAGCGTGTGCCATCTGATTGCGCTGAGAATTTCAGCGTCCTCAACGCCGAATTCTTCTTTCGCAATGTACGCACTGACCGGTGCATGCAGAGTTTTGTAGTTCAAAAGCTCGCATTCATCGACATCCGGGATTTTTGTATGGATAATTTCAAGAAGTTTTTCGTTAGGAAAGCATTTTGCACAATCATGAAGAAGCCCCGCCAGTTTAGCCTTATTTTTATCAAGATTAAGCATTTCTGCAAGCCGCTCAGCCATCTCTGCGGTTCCAAGTGTGTGTACGTAGCGCTCTTCATTCAAATTGCATTTTAGCCAGCCTTTTATTTCATCAAGGCTTTTATATTTTGTGAATTCTGTACAACCCATGTTTTTTTATATACTCCTCTATGGATTTCGGCACGATATTTGAGATTGGTTTTGAGTTTGCTGCGAGATTTCTTATTCGTGTAGAAGAAATATCATTAAAGGGCATTTTCATTAAACGGAAATTATACCCTTTTGCCCGAAGATTCTCAAAACTCTCACTGTCATACCCATTATCGCGTAAAAACAGCAGAAAATCGACAAGTTCTTTGAGTTTGTCCGATTCATACCAGCTCTCAATTTTCCGGAATGCATCCGTTCCTATAATAAAATTGATTTTACCATCAATTTCATAATCATTGTAAAGCTGTTTTATGGTTTCATAAGTGTAAGACGGGGTATTCCTGCGATATTCAATGTCACTTACGCCAAGATAATCATGTTCTGAAGCAGCGAGTTTAACCATCTCGAGCCTGTGGGTGGCAAGCGACGATTCCAGCGCTTTATGCGGGGGATTCTGGGCAGGAATAAGCAGAACCTTATCAAAATTGAGATTTTTAACGATGTATTCACAAACGCCCAAATGCGCGTTATGAATCGGGTTGAAAGTTCCCTGAAACACGCATAATTTCATTAAAAAAGCACCAAATCCTTGTGATGAAGTTCTTCAACCACGCAAAGAACACGATTTATAAACTGTTTATATCGTTCCCTGTCTGCTTCGCCGGTAAGTATAATATCTGCGGTTTCTGCGGTCGGGTGAATATGGACTTTTGCCTTTGAAGATGCATTTTCATAAACCTCATCAGCCGAATCGCCGAGGTTTCTTTCTGCTGCACGCTTGTAAAAGCGGTCTTTTTGCACATTTGCGCTAACATCTACATAAATTTTTATGTCAAAAACATTTGCAACCTTCTCAGTCAGCGTGAAAAGCCCTTCTGAAATAATGATATTTGCAGGTTTTGCAAGCGTATGATTGTCATATCTTTTTGCGGTGCCCGAAAGATCGTATTTGGGCATATAAACCTGTTGCCCGTGTAAAAGCTGCCTTATATGCGATGCCATCAGGTCAAGTTCCAGCGCTTCGGGCACATCAAGGTCATAATTTTTTGCAAATTCGGCAAAACTGCCTGCTGCCTTGACCATTTCCGAGCGATCATAGTAATAATCATCTGTATTAATCCTTGTAATGGTGTTTTCAAGGCAATATTCACGCGTGAACATGTTAATAGTGTCGATTATGTCCATTGCGATGGTCGATTTTCCGCTGGCCGTTTCACCGGCAATTCCGATTGCGCAGGAACGTTTTGTTTCGCCGGAGATAAACGAGGCAATTTTTCTTATTATATTTTTATCAAATTTAACAAAAATCGAGTCGTGCGAGTTTAATTCGTCATAAAAAATCTTATTTAATCTCATTTGCACGTACGGAGCGAGAATTTTTGTTTTCGGAGATTCAGACAGTTTCTGTTGGGGTTTTGTTATTGTTGTGGGCAAGGTTTTTCTCCTGCTTTTTTATTTACTTAAACAAAAAACCGAACAAATTGAAATTTGACGGTTTTTTAAGATTTTTTAAGATAATGAAGCTGAACCTGCGAGAAATTTCTCCATCGGTTTTCCGGGAACGCCCGAAACAGACACGATATCGTTATTTTCATCAACTATTACCACGCTGGGTTCAAATTCAGCCTTTTCTTCCAACGTCATTGACGCATAGGACACAATAATGACCTTATCGCCAATCTGGACTTTTCTTGCGGCGGCTCCGTTCAAACAAATCTCACGTTTGCCGTATTCGCCTTTTATAACATAGGTTTGAAATCTTTCTCCGTTATTAATGTCGAGAATATCGACTTTTTGACCTTCCTGAAGCTTTGCCGCATCCATAAGCTCTTCATCAATGGTTATTGAGCCGACATATTCAAGATTTGCTTCGGTTACTGTTGCTCTGTGTATTTTGGAGTATAAATATTCTAGCTGCATAGATACCTCGTATATAATTTTTTATCAAAAGAATATGTTATGCAAGTTTTTATTTAAATTATGTAAAGATTACGGAGGAATTTCTTTTGTGCAGTGCAAAGGAGGGTGCAAAAGCGCCGGAATTCTGCACAATAAATTGTTCAAAAAGTAAAAATTAAGATATTTATCTTTAGAGTGACTATGGGGGGAGGGCTCAAAAAGCGAAAATAACCACACTTATCCCCCGAAAGCCCGGAGGAATCGGAACGGAAAAGAGAAATATCTTAATTTTTACGCAGCAACACCAATCTACCCTTTTTTAAACCGGTATCTTTCAATCAAATAGATATGCGCAAGAGTAAAAACACCTGCGGTTCCCGCAAGATACTTATGCGCGGTTATTTTATGAGAATGCCCTGCAACAGCGCTTGCAACACCGGAGGCAACAGCACCATAGCCTGTAATTTTCAAAGGGTTGTATCTCTTTTTTTGACCGCTCCCGAAAGAGGGCGGAAAAATCGGTGAAATTTGCATAAATAAACTCCTTACATGCCAATTTTATCAAAAGAAACGTAATTTTTCCATGTTATTATTTTGTTATGAAAAAATTTATTGGATTTTTTACACTTCTGGCATTGTTTCTGTGCTCAAACAGCGCATTCTGTGCGCAGCCCCGAAAAATTACGCTGCAGCAGGCAATAGATATAGCAGTACAAAATAATATTGACTACAAAGCAGCACAAATTGATGTGGAAATTGCAAAAAACAACATAAAATCGGCAAACAAGCTCCAGCCTACAGAAATAAACACATTTTTTAACATGGGCAGCATCGCAAAAGGTAACCCGCAAATGCTGGGCGCAACTCAGGGCGTAGAAATCGCCAAAAGAGATGCCAGAAAAAAGCTTGCAGAATCAAACCTGCTTTTAACAAAAGAAAATGTAGGTTATTACGAATTTGACTTAAAAATGGATGTCAGAGAAGCATATATCAAGCTTGCGGTGTCAAAATCCATTCTGAATAACCTCCAAATGCAGCAAAAACTGCTAGAAGAACTGCTTTCAATTGCAAAAAAGAAAGTTGCAGCCGGCGAAACAACTGAAATGGATGTACTGCAGGCTGAAATTGCGATAAATCAAATGGTTACACATGTAAACACAGCCAGAGCAGAGGTAAAAGCCGCTTTGCACAATTTTAACAAAGTTATTAACCCGCAGGGAATGACCGAAGTTGAGTTTGACGCGATTGACAGCCTTTTTGATGAAAAGGATGATTTTGACGCGCTAATGACCCCACAACCCAAAACAAAACTGCCGCCGTTTGAGCTGATTGCGCAAAAAAGCCTCTCAAACCGCTATGATATAAGAATTGCCAAACAAAAAATAGATGTTGCGCAAAAAAATCTGACGCTTGTGGCAAGACAGCGTATTCCCGACCTTGAATTCTTCGGAGGATACGGTTATCAAACAAGAGCAATGAGCGATGAGGGAAAATTTCAAGGCGGCGCTTACGCAGGGGCAAATATCACAAACATTCCGCTGTTTTATTCTTACAAACCCGAAATCGCAAATGCAAAACTTGAAATAGATAAAGCTGAATTGAACTACCAGTCGGCAGAAAACAAAGCCCTCAAGGATTTGAGCAGCGCGTATGAGCGTTTTGTTACAGCAAAAATGAATCTCAATGATTACAACGAAAAACTGCTTAAATGTTCAAAAGAAATGATAAACCTTTCCAAAAAGAACTATGGAGCCGGAAAATCAAACCTGACAACCTTTATTGTAATGGAACAATCCTACAAATCCATTATAATTGAATACACAAAGACCCTCGCAGAATACTACAACAGCTGGGTTGGATTTTTACGCGAGGTCAATGCGGAAAATTTCGATATTGAGAGCATTTAAACGATAATTTCTTCCAGAAGAACAATAGCATCTACTGCAATAGCCTTGCTTTCACCGATTGGCCCCATTCCTTCCATTGTTTTTGCCTTAACAGAAATCTGATTCATTCTGATTTTCAATACACTGGCAAGACTGCTTCTGATTTCATCAATGTAGGGTGAAAGTTTGGGCGATTGAGCCTTGATTGTGCAGTCAATGTTGCCAATACGGTAGCCATTTTTAATAACAAGGTACAAAACATCTTTTAAGAGCACTGTGCTGTCGCAGCCGTAATATTGAGGGTCGTCGTCAGGAAAATGCATGCCGATATCCCCGAGAGCCAGCGCACCGAGCATAGCATCGATAATTGCATGACAAAGTGCGTCAGCATCGGAATGTCCGAGCAGCCCCTTGCAGTTTTCTATGCGCACACCGCCAAGAATCAAATCTCTTTCCTCTACGAGCTGGTGAATATCAAACCCCTGTCCTATTCTGTACATAAAACTCTCCTTATTTTACAAATCAATGAATTTTTCTACTGCCTCGGGCACGCCGTCATTATCAACCGTGTCCGTTACATAATCCGCTACCGCCTTCAGGGCCTCTGAACCATTTCCCATTGCGACTTTTGTCCCTGCGGCAAGGAGCATTTCTATATCGTTATCCTGATCACCGCATGCCATGATTTCTTCTTTTTTTATGCCCCAGGAGTTTGCAAGAAATCTAACGGCGTTGCCTTTTGTGGCGTCAAGGCTCGAAAACTCGCAAAAACGCGGCGTTGAGCGCACAACGTACAATTTATCCTTATATTTTTCCGCCATTTCTTTTTGGAGCTTCTCAATCAATTCCGTGTCATCGTCAATCGCAAGAATCTTGTTCACACCATTCAAATCCAGCCCGTCACAGGTTCCGATGACCTTATATTCAATATTTCTGGCGTCAACATAATCCCTAATCAACCTGCTGTCCTCTTCGACCATCAAAACATCATTAACATACAAATTAAAGAAGATATTACGCTTTTTGAGCTCTGTTATGACCCTGCGGGCAAGTTCGGGAGGCATTGTACACTCATGGAGCGTCTTTTCTTCGTTGCAAAAATCCTTAACGAGCCCGCCTTGATAGCAGATTACAGGAGTTTTGAGCCCGAGTTCTTCGGCGATTAATTTTGTTGCCGCGTACATCCGTCCGGTGCACAAAACAACCTTTATTCCTTTCTCTGAAAGGCGTTTCAGGGTATCTTTAACCCTCTGGGAGGCGGTATAATCTTTTCTGTAGATAGTTCCGTCGATGTCGAGAACCAGCATTTTTATCATAATAACTAATCCGTCAGCTTAAATGCGCGCATAAGAGCACATATTGTTTTTGCATCATTAATTGTACCATTTTTTATGAGATTGTACACTTCGCTTAACGGAAGTTCAAAATAGTCCAGAATCTCGCCCTCATCCGGCTCCGGATGGTCAAAAGTCAAGCCGGTTGCCTTGAAAAGGTACAATTTTTCGTCGCAAATGCCAAAAGTCGTAAAAATAAATCCGAGGGGCACCCAGTTTTGAGCAAGGTATCCTGTTTCTTCTCTCAATTCGCGTTTTGCCGCATACAAAGGGTCTTCATCTTTTTCAAGGCGGCCGGCAGGAAGCTCCGTCTGAACAGATTTAACAGCATAACGATACTGTTTTACAAAAAGAATGTTTCCGTTTTCTTTTTGCGCGCAAATAACCACGCCGCCCGGGTGATGGATGATTTCACGCTCGCGTTTCAGCCCGTCGGAAAGTTCAATTTCATCCTTTGTAATATCAAAAATCCGCCCATTATAGACGGTTTTTGATAATAAGGTTTTTTCTTCAAATTTATCCATATATCTCCCGATTTTTCAAAAGATTTTCTGAAATTCTTTGCTTTTTTATCGCTCTTTTTGCCGCTCTATGAAATGCATCTGCGATTTTTTCATCAATGCGCATAGATTTATCAGGGGAAATAACCGAAACATTTCCCTTTTGGGCCTGAATATTGATAAATTTATTATAAGTGCCCTGAATCCGCATTTTAGTGAATCGGAGCCTTTATTGTTGATTTCAGATGAAGTTCCTGAAGCTGTTCTTCCGAAACAACTGCCGGCGCGTTGGTCATTAAGCATTTTGCTGCAGAATTTTTCGGGAACGCAATAACTTCGCGGATAGAAGTCTGGTGCGCAAGCAAAGCGACCAATCTGTCAAGCCCGATTGCGAGTCCTGCATGCGGAGGTGTGCCGTACTGGAACGCCTGAAGCATAAAACCGAATTTTCTTTCGATTTCTTCGTCTTCAAGCCCAAGAGCTTTGAAAACTTTCTGCTGAACTTCGGGAGAATGGATTCTAACGCTACCGCCCCCAAGCTCTGTGCCGTTATATACAATATCGTAAGCGATTGAGCGGCATTTTAGCGGTTCGGTTGCCATTTTGTCAACATCTTCAAGGTTCGGAGAGGTGAACGGATGGTGCATTGCCATTACGCGGTCAAATTCCTTGCTGTATTCAAACATTGGGAAGTCAACAACCCACAAAAGTGCATGTTTGTTTTCATCAATCAATCCGAGTTTATCACCGAAGAACAGTCTGAACCTGCCCATTACATCATAAGTGGTTTTCGGCTCATCAGCAACAAAGAAAACAATATCGCCGGGTTTTGCATCCGCGCGTTCCTGCAATTTCTTGATTTGCTCGTCGTTTAAGAATTTCAAAACAGGCGATTTGACCGTTCCGTCTTCCATATAGGTAATCCACGCAAGCCCTTTTGCCCCAAAAGAGATTGCCAAAGAGCGGATATCGTCCATTTCTTTTCTTGAGTAGCCGGCAATACCGGGGATTTTTATAGCTTTTGCGATTCCGCCGTTTTTGAGGGTTTCTTTTACCGGTTCAAAGGTTGATTCCATCAAAATATCGCCAATATCAAAAAGTTCCAGCCCGAATCTTGCATCTGGTTTGTCAGAACCGAATCTATCCATGGCTTCTTGCCAGGTTATTCTGGTGAATGGCGGTTTTACCTCGACATTTGCGGCTTTAAAGGCTTCAACAATAAGTCCTTCCGTCAAATTAATGATATCTTCCTGCCCGACAAAAGACATTTCAATATCAACCTGAGTAAATTCAGGCTGTCTGTCGGCTCTGAGGTCTTCATCACGGAAACATCTTGCAATCTGGTAATATCTTTCAAGTCCGCCGACCATCAAAAGCTGTTTAAAAATCTGCGGGGACTGCGGAAGCGCATAGAATTTACCCTCCTGAACACGGCTCGGAACGAGGTAATCACGTGCCCCTTCCGGCGTTGTATTAATCAAAATAGGGGTTTCAACTTCCATAAAATCAAGATTATTCATATAATCTCTGATTGCGCGCACGATATCATGGCGCAGTTTAAGATTATTAACCATTGCCGGACGGCGGATATCGAGATATCTGTATTTCAGTCGGATATCTTCTTTTGTATCGTCAGAAGAAAGTTCAAACGGCAAAAGTCTAGCTTTTGACAGGATTTCAACTTTTTCCGGATACATTTCGATTTCGCCGGTTTTTAAATCGGGATTGTAGGTTTCAGGCGGGCGTTTTGTGATTTTTCCTGTAACCTGAATTACAAATTCGTCTTTAATACCTGAAAATATATTATGAACTTCAGGATTAATCTGCGGATCAGCAACAACCTGAAAAAATCCGGTTTTATCTCTCAATTCGATAAAAATAATACCGCCCAAATCTCTTACCGCTGAAACCCAGCCCGCAAGAGTAACAGTTTCATTAATGTTATCAATACTCAATGTTTCGTTATAATGCGTTTTCATCGATGTTTGTGTAATCATTTCATACTCTTTCTACTAATCAACCTGTATTTATAAATTTATAATAAACAGATTTTATAATCAATTTTTTAATATAGGGCGAAAGATTCATGCGGTTTTTTCATGATTGGTGTGGTTGTTAGGGGTGCAGCCATGTCTCGGGATTTGTGCGGGGTTCGATGGTGTGGGAGGGGTTTTGTTGAGGCGGGGATGGAGGGATTTTGCGGGATATTTTATGGTTTTTAGCGAGCAAAAGAAAGAACCGTTGGTTTGCAACGGTTTTAGTGAGGTATTTTGTTTGTTTTTTTTATTTTTTCTTGTTTTTTATGGATTTTTGGTGGTGTGGTTTAGTTATCTTTGCCTAGGTGCCATCTGAGG
>OGOC01000973.1_pt1 | contig 26084 bp, 18 predicted proteins | sample 1552561 | NCBI WGS metagenome assembly OGOC01 (sample SAMEA2580148, study PRJEB22360) | human gut metagenome | biome: human gut; feature: human-associated habitat; material: faeces | place: Denmark | collected 2008/2010
TTGTTCTTTTCAAAGGACGTGCGCCGTAAATCGGGTTAAAACCTTTTGTTGCAAGAAGTTCCTTTGCATCGGGCGTGATTTCAAGTGTGATATCCTTGTCTGCAAAGAGCTTTTTAAGGTTTACAAAGTAAATATCCACGATTGCACCCAGCTGCGCAAGTGTCAGTGCCTTGAAGAACACAATTTCATCAATTCTGTTAAGGAATTCGGGTTTAAAATGCGCTTTCATCAGCTCCATAACCTGTTCTTTGGTTTTATCGAACTCGGTGGCGGAAAGCATTGAATTAACAGTGTTTTCAAGAATAATATTGCTTCCGATGTTGCTTGTCATGATGATAAGCGTGTTTTTAAAATCAACAGTACGCCCCTTTGAATCGGTCAAACGGCCGTCATCAAGGATTTGGAGCATAATGTTAAATACATCAGGGTGCGCCTTTTCGATTTCGTCAAAAAGCACAACAGAATAGGGTTTTCTGCGCACACGTTCGGTGAGCTGGCCACCTTCATCATATCCGACATACCCAGGAGGCGCTCCTACAAGCCTTGCGACTGAGTGTTTTTCCATATATTCGGACATATCAATACGAATCAAGGCATCTTCATCGTTAAACATAAACTCCGCAAGCGCTTTTGCCAATTCTGTTTTACCAACACCGGTCGGGCCGAGGAAAATGAACGAGCCAATCGGACGGCGCGGGTCCTTTAAGCCGGAACGGGCACGTCTGATTGCGTCAGCAACCACTTCAACAGCCTCATCCTGTCCGATAACGCGTTTGTGGATTTCATCCTCCATGCGCAAGAGTTTCATCATTTCGCTTTCAACGAGTTTTGAAACCGCAATACCCGTCCATTTGCTGACAACTTCCGCGATATCGTCTTCATCGACTTCTTCTTTCAGAAGCTGATTTTTTGTATCAGGTTTTTGAGCGCCTGATACAGCGAGTTCAAGTTTTTTTTGCAACTCGATGAGTTTTCCGTATTTCAGTTCCGCAGCGCGCTCAAGGTCGGTTTCGCGCTCGGCTTCATCGATTTGGCGTTTAACTTTTTCAATTTCTTCTTTAATTTGCGCTTCTGATGTAATCGAGCTTTTTTCAAGCTCCCACTGGGTCTTGAGTTTTGTGATTTTTTCGTCCAAATCATTAATCTGGTTGTTCAGATTGTCGATTTTCTTGATATTATCGTCATTTTGGTCTTCTTTTTTGATTGCCTGACGTTCGATTTCAAGCTGCATTTTTTGACGCACCATCGAATCGATTTCTTCGGGCATAGAATCAATCTCAATTCTGATAGAAGAAGCTGCCTCATCAATCAAATCAATCGCCTTATCCGGCAGGAATCTGTCAGTTATATATCTGTCTGAGAGTTTTGCCGCAGCAATTAGCGCCGAGTCCTTGATTCTGATTCCATGGTGAACCTCGTAGCGCTCTTTCAGACCTCTTAAAATACTGATTGTGTCCTCGACGCTTGGTTCTTCAACCATTACGGGCTGAAAACGGCGTTCAAGAGCGGCATCTTTTTCTATATATTTACGGTATTCGTTGATTGTCGTGGCACCAACTGTTCTTAAAACGCCCCTTGCGAGCATTGGTTTTAGGAGGTTTCCTGCGTCCATTGAACCTTCTGTTGCACCTGCGCCGACTACCGTATGCAATTCATCAATAAACAGGATAATTTCGCCAGCAGAAGCCTCAACTTCTTTCAAAACGGCTTTCAAACGTTCTTCAAATTCGCCTCTGAACTTTGCACCGGCAACCAGAGCGCCCAAATCGAGCGCAATTAATTGAGTATTTTTAAGGCTTTCAGGCACATCGCCCCTGATTATTCGCTGGGCAAGTCCTTCAACAATTGCTGTTTTACCTACGCCCGGTTCGCCTATTAAAACAGGGTTATTTTTGGTTCTACGGTTCAAAACCTGAATTATTCGTCTTACTTCCTCATCTCTGCCGATAACAGGGTCAAGTTTCCCGCGTTTTGCAAGGTCTGTGAGGTTTGTTGAGTATTTTTCGAGCGCTTTGAAATTGTTTTCTGCATCTTTTGTGTCCACTTTATTTTGCCCCCTGATTTTTTTCATTTCGTTTAAAATTTTATCATCTGTAATCCCGAATCTATTGAAAAGCGTCTCAATTTGGGAATTATCGAGCTCATTTACCGCCATCAGAATATGTTCAATGCTGATATAAGAATCTTTGAGTTTTTCAGCTTCTTCTTTTGCAAGATCGAACATTTTTATAGTTTCCGTAGAAAGATAAAGCTGCCCGCTGCCAACAGGCGAGCTGACTTTGGGAAGATTGTTAATCATCGACATAACAGCGTCCTGAAAAGCAGGTTTGTGCATGCCCAGGGCGTTTGCGTAGTCCTGAGCGATTCCATCCTTCTCCTCCATCATTGCAAGAACGATATGAACGGGCTCCATTTGCGTATTTTGAAACTCGGACATAAGTTCCTGTGCTTTTGCCATAATATTCTGGGTATAATCCGTCAATCTGTTAAAATCAATCATTTGAAACCTCTTTTCGTTTCTTTATATTTTCATTTTAAGGAGTTTTTTTCAAAAATCAGAAAAATTAATGATTAATTAATTTTTGGTTGGAATAATCAGGTCAAGATAAATGTTAAAACAAATATTAAGTGCACTTTTTACACGTATTGATTTTTTCAAAAAAACTTGATAAAATGTATTTTACAAATCCCGCTTGGGGAACAAACCTGTTTAAATAACGTCTTTACAGAATATAAACATTGGAAACGGAAAAGCAATTTGAAGATTTATTGTTAAAATTTATTACAAACTAGCAATTTTTTCAAAGAGCAAGTGTTTATATAAGTGTGAAGGTTATGAAAAGTTTATTGTGTGAAAGGAAAGTATAAATGCTAGAAAGAATTACAGAGTTCGTACAGGCATTCCTGATGGGTTTTTACGAAGCAGCACCGGTTTATGTAACAGTTGAAACTAAAGACTATTACAATAACTAGTTTTGTTGGAGAAGGAAAAAGATTTTTTGAAAACCGGATTTTTTGTCCGGTTTTTCTGTTTTCAGAATATAATATAATTGAGATTGCGACCCTGAAATAAATTCAGGGCGGCAGATTAATTAATAAAGGATTAACGGAGAGAAATTATGAATAAATTATGGGCAAAATACGCAAGCGTGCTGGTTGACTACTCTACAAAGGTCAAAAAAGGCGATTTAGTAATAATTAGAGCAACAAGCCACGAAGCGCAGCCTCTTGTGAAAGAAATATACAAGCAGGTTCTCCTAAAAGGCGCAAATCCCGTTGTGAAAACGGCAATGGAGGGGCTTGCTGAAACTTTTATCAAATACGCAAGCGATGAACAGCTCGAATACATTGACCCGATGACCGAAATCGAGTACGAAAAAGCGGATGTACTGATTTCTATCGGCGCTCCGACCAATACAAAATCAATGGCAAAAGCTGATTCAAAAAAAATGGGCAAACGCTCGGCAGCAACAAGAGAACTCTCAAACAAAATGCTCGAACGCTCCGCAGAAGGTTCTTTAAAATGGGTTATTGCTGATTTTCCGACAAATGCGCTCGCTCAGGAAGCAAAAATGTCGCTCGAGGAATACACAGAATTTTTGATTAACGCCTGCTATTTGAATTTGGACAATCCGGTTGAAAAATGGCAGCAAATTGATAAAGAGCAACAAAGATTAGCTGATTATTTGAACAAAACAACAAAACTCCACATAATCGGCGAAGAAACCGACATAACTTTCGACACCACAGGCAGAAAATGGCTAAACTGCTCCGGTCAATGCAACTTCCCGGACGGCGAAATCTATACTTCACCGGTCGAAGACAGCGCTAACGGTACGATTTACTTCGATTTTCCGCAGATTTACAGAGGAAACGAAGCTCACAAAGTCAGAGTGCGCCTTGAAAACGGAAAAGTCGTCGAAGCAAGCGCGGAAAAGGGCGAAGATTACTTCCTTGATATGATTAATCAGGACGAGGGCGCAAGATTCGTCGGCGAAATCGCAATTGGCACGAACAACATGATTCAAGAGATAACCGGCAACATCCTTTTCGACGAAAAAATCGGCGGAGCAATCCATATGGCGCTCGGTGCATCTTATCCCGAAGCAGGCGGAAAAAATCAGTCCGGCTTGCACTGGGATTTGATTAAAAACATGAAAAACGGCTCCGAAATTTACGCGGACGATGTTTTGATTTATAAAGACGGGAAGTTTGTAATATAGAAATGTGTGTTGACCTGCTTATGCAGGGAATGACGGCATTTTTGTCATTCCCTAAAAACGTGAATCTCAGGAATAAGCAGGACAAGATTGGAAATTATGAAAGAACAGAATTGGATTGAAAAAGACCTGAAATACGTCTGGCATCCCGACACCCAGATGAAAGAATATGAAAACTCCGAGCCGATTTTGATTGAAAAAGGCAAGGGAATTTACGTCTGGGATGATAAAGGCAACAAATACATCGACGCAGTAGCCTCCTGGTGGGTAAATACGCTCGGACACTCGAATGAAAGGCTGAACAGGGCGCTTTTTGAGCAAGCAGAAAAAATAGAGCACATTTTGCTTGCAGGGTTTACGCACAAACCGGCAATTGAGCTTGCACAAAGGCTTGTAGAGCTTGCCGGAGAGCCTTTTTCAAAGGTTTTTTATTCGGACAACGGCTCGACCGCAGTAGAAGTTGCACTAAAAATGGCTTATCAGTTCTGGTATCAGTCAGGGCGCCCTGAAAAGAAAAAATTCGTTGCAATGACCGATTCTTACCACGGCGATACGCTCGGTTCGGTTTCTGTGGGCGGGATTGCGCTATATAAAAAGGTTTTTGAACCGCTGGTTTTTGAAACAATCGAGGTTCCTGCGCCGTATTGTTACAGGTGCCCCAGAGGGTGCGAAAAAGGGGAATGCTCGATTGATTGCATTGAATTTGTGGAAAAAACCTTTAAAAATCACCACAATGAAATAGCCGCAATGATTGTTGAGCCGCTTATTCAGGGTGCAGCCGGAATGAGGATGTATCCGCCCGAATATCTCGCAAAAATCCGTGAATTATGCAACAAATATAATATTTTAATGATTGATGATGAGGTAGCAATGGGCTTCGGGCGCACAGGCAAGTATTTTGCGTTCGAACATGCCGGCATAAAGCCCGATATTTTCTGTGTGGCAAAAGGAATAACGGCGGGTTATATTCCGCTTGCGGCAACGATTACAACAGATAAAATTTACAATGCTTTTTACGATGATTATGCAAAAGCAAAAGCTTTTTACCACGGGCACAGCTTCACAGGGAACCCTCTGGCGTGTGCGGTTGCGGTTGAAAACTTAAAAATTCTGGAAGAAGAAAAAATTATCGAAAATTTGCCTGAAAAGTGCGAATATTTCAAAAAATCAATGGAAAAATTCAGAGATTTAAAACATGCCGGAGATGTTCGCCATCTCGGGATGATAGGGGCGATTGAGCTTGTAAAAAACAAAGAAACAAAAGAGCCCTACTCATTTTCAGAGAGAATGGGACATCGGGTTTATCTTGAAGCGCTAAAACTCGGTGCGATTTTGCGTCCAATCGGCAATGTGATTTATTTTATCCCGCCCTACGTGATTACGAACGAAGAAATTGACAAATTGACGCAAATTGCGTATGAGGCAATAAAAATTGTAACTGAAAATTAAAAAACGCCTCTTTTTGAGGCGTTCTCTTTAGTCATTTCTGTTAAGGTTCTTCATATCCAGTTTTAGCCAGTTTCCGCGCTCGGGATTTACGAATTCAGCAAGGTGAACGAGTTCGTGGCATTCTGTGTTGTTATCAATAAAGAATCTATTGTCGCACATCACCTGAAAATGATAAGTTTTTTGCATTTTATCGAGTTCATACGAGTTGAAAGACTGGGTCAGGTGCTGGGTAATCCAGTCTGCAACACCGATTCCGTAGTTTTCATGCGCTGCCTGATTTATAGCTTTTGCGAGGGTGCCGGTGATAATCATTCCGTTGCTTCCCTCAGTTTTTTTGATGATTCCGAGTCGTGCAAGCGCAAGGCAGTATTTATCAATTGCATTTCTCCTTGCAATGTTAAATTTAGGGCGCTCTTCATCTTTAACTTTTATTGTAAAATAGTTTTCATCTTCATATTGAATCTCGAATTTCTGAGAATCAAGAAGAAGTTGTTTTAAATGTTCTGTTTTTACATTTTTTTCGTAGGTTGTTGACTCTGTCATAGTAAATTCTGCTTTATGGCAAGATTTTATTTCATCAATAAGCTCATCATTAAAACCCATTGCCCTGCAAAAGTTTTCAATAACAGCCGGAGCCGAAGCGCCTGCCCGGGAAACCTTTTGCAAGCTCAAACTCTGGCTTAAATAGCTGCTACCCGATGATTTTACAATAACTTTATCTTTATCTACTACTTCAATATTTGAAATTCCGCAGCCTCCACCTGTTATGCAGGCTGTAAAATATTTTCCTTCTTTAAGCATGCCCAGCTTGTTCAGTCGCTTTGTCATTGCAAGACCGGTTCCCATTGCGTCCTGAAGCACCTTAAATTTCATATCAGGAGCAACTTCTATGCCTTTTTCGGACAAACGTTCCTTAAAATTGCTGAAATCCAAATCTTTTAACGGCTTGTTATCAGCATTTCTATGATTTGGCAGATAAAACGCAAAATCTTTCGAAGTATAACTCGGAATGAAAATTGCAACATTTTTCAGTGCGTTTTCTTCGGCAGCATAGCCCTTTTCTTTTACGGTTTTTTTGTTGTCTTTCTGTATTCTTCCAATTTTTTTGATTATCTGGTTTATAAAATCTTCACTGTTCTGAAATTTACTTTTTCCTAAATCGTTTACTGTTGTATTTTCCCTATAAAACGCTTCATCTTTAGGTGTAGAAGCATAATATATTTTACAAGACCCCTCTCTTTGTGAACCGCCAATATCAAATGTAATATTGCTCCTGAATGTCTGATTTTTGGGCGCAAAAGACTGTGTGCGCATATTGACTTGCATTTTTATCTCCTTTTTACAAGACTCTGTTTTCTCTGGTTTTGTCCGTGATTTTCACGTCATAATTTATCAATTTCAAATATTTCCTGAATAGCGAATCGTATGACTGAGGAATTTTTTCAAATTTGTCCCTTATTTTTGCCGGAGCTTTGATGTTTTCGGTGTCTTTTAGCAGGTATTTGTCCGACATAAGGATTGTGTATTCTTTATTAAAGTCAATGGGGATAAATCTTTTGGTATTTTTTTCCCTTATTTTTATTGCATCAGCATAGGTTGCATCGGATTTGCCGTTGTTGATTTCTTTGATGAGTGTTCTGTTCACCTGAATGTCTGACCACTGAATTAGCGCGTTTCTTGTGCGTGATTTCAGGTTGTTCTGGACATTTTCAAGCACTAAATCAAAAAGTTCCTTGCCGTTTATCTTGCCTACACGCACCATTGAAAGATTTTCACTCACGCCGTCAAACATTTTCATCAAGTCCATGTTATTAAAGGTGCTGCGTTTTTCGTTGCTTTTCAGACCATTTCTGAAGATTGTTGAGGGGATTCCGACCGCATCAATTTCAGGATATTTTCGTCTTACGGCCCTTTTTATTGCGCTGGTGATGTAATTTGCCAGAACATTGTTCGAATACCTGATAGAATCGTCAAGCAAAAGCTCCTCGGTGTTTCCGCTGTAATCCTTGAAATAAACAAGCGGAACAAGATCCTCTTTTATGTTTACATTGACAAATTCCTGAAGTCTGGCGTCTTTTCTGGCGCGGGATTCGTATTTTTCGGTTTCAATTTTCTTTGCGCGAATTTCTTCGAGTTTTCCCTCATCATTAAATTTAAGCTGTATGCCGCGTAGAAACTTATTTCCCTGACCATGCGACAGGATAAACGTATTTCCCCTCAAAATCTCAAATTCCTTGTGGTCATGCCCGTTTAAAATGAGATTTATCCCGGGAATCCGGTCTGCAAGCATCGCAGAGATTTTGTTTCCGGTATGAGAAAGGAGAACGACAGCGCCATCAGGATACTTTTCTTTAAACTGGGAAACATGGTATTTTACGACCCTGATTGTCTTTCTGAGGTCTTTTTCTTCAAGAAGTGCGTCATTTTTGTTGGAATTGTCATAAAATCTCGTCTTTTTCAGCAAACCGGGGTTATAATAGTTCATACTCGGGATAGTTACGCCAAGAACGAGCACTTTGTTAACAATATCGGGGTTTTTGCTGTCCGGAATGTTGTAAAGTTTGTAAGTATCGATGTTTGAGTTTTCTCTTATAAGCTTATCCGCAACAGGTGAATGTGAACGGTCAATATTCGTGAGGACTGTGCTGACCGGTGCACGGTCAAACTTCTTCAAAAGCCACTCATCTCCGCCGTCAAAGCAATGATTGCCCGGTGTGTAAACAGCGTCAAATTTGTTTTTGCTGCCGGCAGCCATTTTTGCAGTATAAATCATTTTTGTCAAAAAATTGTACTGAATATCGCCGTTTGAAAACTGTGGATTTGTTAAAAAACCCCTTTTTGATGGATTCATGAAGAAGTCGCCTGCGATTGCAAAGAGATTTAGAGTGCTTTTTTCAGATGATTTTTCAAAAAGGTCCTTTTTGTTCATCTGGATGGCTTTCATCATTTGCGGCATGCTCAAAATGTCACCATGGTTGTCTGCTGTGGAAACGATGTTTACCTGAGCCGATTTAAATGCGGTTTTATCCTGATTTATCTTGTTCACATACATAAAAGCGCCCTCTCTGTATTTACTATAAGCCGCTGAATAAAGTTTTTTGCTAGTTTTCGGGAATTATATTAAGTTTTGTTAATGAAAATATACTTTTTATATAAAAAAGAGGCAATTTTTATTTCTTGAAATTGTTTATATAAGTACGAGAGATATTAAGAGAAACAGAGAAAAGACAGCCAACCACAGGAGGAACCAATGTCAAGAGTACTTATTTCAATGCCCGAAAAATTTTTGGAAGAAATCGACACAGTAGCAGGAAATGAAAACCGTTCTAGAAGCGAACTGATTAGAGAAGCGCTCAGAACATACATTCACCGCAACAAAGTCAGAGAAAACACACTCGCAGCTAAAAATGCAGCTATTCTTGAGGCATTACTGGACTAACGTCAAAATTTGACGAACTAATGGGGATTTCAGAAAAACTAGACTAAAGGCTTTGAGGCAATACTAATTGATGGGGAAGATTTATACAAAAGCGGCATAATTTTGCCGCTTTTTTGCAATTATAAAGAAAAGATTGGACAAAATATCTATTTATACTTCTCCTTTTGAGGGATAAATTTCTAAACAGGCGCGTTTAAAATCAGAAAAAAGGAGAAAATTATGGAGCTTAAAGAAAAAGCGGCTGATTTTACGCTGAAAGGTATAAACAAAGACGGCGAAGAATTCGAGTTCACACTCTCGAACTATCTGGGCAAACCCGTTGTGTTATTTTTCTACCCGGGCGATTTCGGAAGCAAATGCACGCTGGAAGCCCAGGATTTCAGCGACCATTTTGCAAATCTTTCCGATGTCGTTGAGGTTGCAGGGATTAGCATGAATGATTTAGATTCCCACAGAGAATTTATTAAAAAATATGATTTAAAAATACCGCTACTTTCCGACCCTGACGCATTTGCCGTAAAATCATACGGAATCTGCGAGGCAACCGATTTGGAACACAAGGAATTTGTGCGTTCTACGTTTTTGATTGACAAAGGCGGCAAAATCGTCGCAATGTGGAAAGATGTAAACGTAAACGGCCACGCCGAAGATGTTCTTATGGAGCTTAAAGGGTGTGAATAATACAAATCTCGGGCTTACATTCTCTCCGGAGCGCTGACGGCAAGAATTCCCAGGGCATTTTCAATAACAATCGCAACTGATTTTACCAGAGCGAGCCTTGCTGCAGTGAGCTCTTTGTCGTCCGACAAAACCCTTGAAAATGTGTAGAATTGGTGGAATGCGCCTGCTAGTTCCTGCAAATATTTGCAAAGCATATACGGAGCCCTGTGATTTGCAGCAGCAAGAATCAGCGGTTTGAATTCTTCAAGCTTGAGAACAAGTTTTTTGGCCGAAGCAGCAGATTTTTCATCATCAACAGCCCACAACGCATTAAGATTTGCATTCATTATTGCGTTTTTAAGCTCATCTTCAGAGAAAAGAGCGGGTTTTGAGGCTTTTGTTTCAACGTCAATTCTTTCCGAAGTAGCATTTCTGAAAATCGAGCAGGCGCGGGCATGCGCATATTGGACATAGAACACAGGATTTTCATCCGTGTTGGATTTTGCCAGTTCAATGTCAAAATCCAGCGTTGTATTGATATCGCGAATAATCATCCAGTATCTGGTCGCATCAACGCCCACTTCATCAATCAAATCCTCAAGCGTTACCATATTTTTACGCTTGCCCATGCGGGTTTGTTCGCCGTTAATAACAAGATTTACCAGCTGACCGAGCAAAACTTCGAGTTTTTCAGGATTATGCCCCAGAGCTTCAATAGAAGCCTTCATTCTCGGCACATAACCATGGTGATCTGCGCCCCAGATGTTTATTAAACGGTCAAAGCCACGTTCAAATTTATCAAAATGATATGCAATATCCGCTGTCAAATAAGTATTCGAACCGTCGGATTTTCTAAGAACTCTGTCCTGATCATCGCCGTAATTTGAGGATTTGAACCACAGAGCGTCGTCTTTTTCAAACAAAAGTCCTTTTTCTTGCAATTTTTTAACGCAGTCTTCAACTTTGCCTGATTTATGCAAATCCAGCTCCGAATAAAACGTATCAAAATGAGTATTGAATTTTTTCAAAAGCTCTTTTTGCAATTCGAGCATATGGAGCCTTGCATAGTCGGAAAGAACTTTCAATTGTTCATCTGAAAGCTCTTTTGTCAAAGTTTTTGCAAATTCCGGATTGTCTTTAACAAAGGATTTTGCGAGCGGAATCAAATAATCGCCCGGGTAGTAGCTTTTTCTTTCAATTTCATCAGCAGGGAAATCAATTTTCTCGCCTAATTCCTGTAAAACCCTGATATGCAAGGATTTCCCAAGATTTTTAATTTGATTTCCAGCATCGTTTATATAAAATTCCTGAGAAACATCATATCCGGCAAATTTGAGCAAATTAGCCAGCGCACTGCCCATTGCTGCCCATCTGCCATGCCCTATATGAAATGGGCCGGTCGGATTCGCAGAAACGTATTCAAGAAGAACTTTTTCGCCGTGTCCTGAATCGTTAGAGCCAAATTCCCGCTTCTCGTTCAAAATTTCTGCGATTATGGAGTTGAGGAAACTTTTACCGAGCTTAAAATTTATAAAACCGGCAACAGTGTTAACTTCGACATCGTTTTCTTTGATTTCGGCTGCAATGTTTTGCGCAATCACTACAGGCGGCAGTTTTGCGAACCTTGCAAAAGACGAAACATTTACGGCAAAATCGCCGAAATCTTCGTTTTTCGGCGTTTCTGCGTTTAAAATATAAGTGTTAGCTGCGGTCATTTGACCGAGTTTTTCATTTTTCAGCGCGGATTTGACCGCTTTGTCCGTTATTTCAGTAATATATTGTTTTAGCATAGTGATAAAATTATAACCAAAACAAAAAAAAATGTTAAATATCGGGCAATTTTTAAGAATTAATGAGCGCAATGACCGCACTGATGTCCGGATTCGTGGTGGTGTTCGCCGTGATGATGCGAGCAGTTAGCGCTTTTGACCTGCGCAAGCGAGCCGTTTAAAAATACTTCAACAGCTTCATCAGCAGAGCCCTGAACGCCCGCATACAGCTCGATTCCGTAATTATCAAGAGCAGAAACTGCACATCCGCCAATTCCGCCGCAAATAAGCACCTGCACGCCCGCATTTTTCAACACATCCGCAATTGCAGCATGCCCGCTGCCCTCAGTGCTGATGATTTCAGAATTAACAACCTTGTTATCCTCGATTTCATATAGTTTTACGGCTTCTGTGTGTCCGAAATGTTGAAAAACCTGCCCGTCTGCGTAAGTAACAGCAATTTTCATGAAAATTCTCCTTATTTAATACACGTTATAACAATTCTACGACTTCAAAGCGACAAAATCAATTTTGCTTCTTTATATTCCGTTACAAACTAACAAAAAAAGATTTTTACAACTTTTAATATTGAAAAAAACAGAATATATGGAAAATAGATATTTATATGAGAATTTTACCGGTTAAATTACACACTCCCGCGTTTTCAGGCAGACGTGACGACAGAAATACAGCCTCCCAGCTCGCAAAAAACAATGATTATGCGCTCACCGAAAATAATCAGCAAAGAATAGAAAAGGCAATTGAAAATCTCGGCAAAGAAAAAGGCGAAAACAACATAAAATTTCTGCTAAATACCGCAGAAAATCTCCAATACTACACAAATATAACAAACAGTGCAAAGCCAAGACACGACTGGAAAATGCAGCTCAAAAAAGCCGCGCAAAGCTCACTGGCTGTTTCTGACCCGATATTAAAAGAAAAATTCGCAAATGAAATCAACCGCGTTTTTGATACGCAAAAACCGCTCACCGAAGATGAAAAAGCAATACTGGAATCTAAAAGCTTCTTACTCAAACACATTAACAAAGCCGAATTAGACGGGGAAAAGAACACAAATATAAAAAATATTGAAAAAAATCTCGAACATTTTATAGTTTCATCAGAAATCCCTCTTAAACAAAAAAGATACATACTTAATCGCTTTGAATATCTGCTAAGCCCCGATTACCAGATAAATCCACAGCTTGAGAACAAAAGAACCGTTGTTCTTGCCGAGCTGCTCAACGATATTGTTGTAGATACCGGTTCAAAAATACCCAACACAAAAGCCATTAACCAGAAAAGCCACGGAATGTGCGCTGCAATTTCCATTTCAAGAAAACTAATGTCCTATGAATACAAAAAAGATTACGTGGATACCGTACTATCAGAGCTTGATGACAACAACACAATGATGGTTTACGACATTGCTGACATAGGTTCGGGCAAAAAAGTGCCAGTCACAAAAACCGACATAAATTTTATTGATGCAATGAACAAAGGGTACAGAATAGTTGACGCATCTACTGTGCAGTGGATGAACATTGCTGATATGACCGGCGTAAACAACAAACCCGGCCGTATTTATTCAGGATTTGACCCCGAAAATATGGGAACTTTTCAGGATGCTCATTATTTAGCACCATTTGCAGATGAAAATTTGCAATCAAAACAGAGCTATTATCAAGCTTTAATTACGGCAAAGGACAAAATTGATTCAGCCAAAACAGCCAAACTGGTGCATGAACTGAGCACAAAAGAGCGTTTCCAAAGACTCGAATCGGACTTAAAAATGGTGCAGGAGCTCGACAACAGCCTTGTGCAGGAACTAAAATCCGCAATTCCGTCACTTACCCGGCAACAAGCAGCCGAACTCAAATCAAATCTTCTTTCACTCGAGGTAAAACTATCCTCACAAATAGACAAAATCAAGGAGGATACGAAAAAATATCATTTTCTCCCGAACGAAGAAGATGTTGTCAAAAAACAGAAAATTAAAGACTTCCTGCTGTGCAAATCTCCGCAAAAAGTTGATAAAGACGCTCTGGAAAAGCACATCAGCAACATAAAAGACATAATTGAAATGTCAAAATCGATTTCTGAGAAAATCAACCCCGAGTCAACGCTGGCACAAAAAATAAGAAATGACAGAAAACTCTTTGAAGCTGCGGCAGCATACAGAACTAGCCTGATTTTCGGCTTATACGACAGGGATTTGAGAACAGACTCGATGATTCACTACAATATTCCCGACTCAGAAACAATCCTTGCGCAGAATATCAGACAAACCGCAGAACACATAAGAAAAACCTCGGATGAAAGGTACATAAATCATTTCAGCAAAACCTTTAATATTGAACCTGACAAAGAAACGGTTGTAAAACTACTTGATGACCTTGAAAATACTGTTAATCAGACTTTGACCTCACAGATGGATCAGCTTTATCATTTTCTCGGGCTCAATAGCCGAACCGCTGATTTGCTGGCGCAGGTTAAATCAGTAAAATCTGCAATTGAACACAAAGACAACAACGAGCTTAAAAACACAGCCATAGGACTTGGAATCAAGCCTGACAAAACAAAAGTACTCGAAAAACTTGCAGAATATGAAGAAATTTTGTCTAACAACCCCTCACAGGAAGAATACGTAGAAATCTTCAACAAACTAGGCAACAAAAGCCAGCTTCAGACCTTTGCTGATACGTACGAAATAGTTTCCGAAGAGATTGAAAATGCTGATGAAGAAACAGAATCACAAATTATAGAAAATCTGAACAAAGCTCACAATTTGCCCGAAAATGCCTCAATTCAAGACTCGAAAAACGCACTTTACAAAACCGCACAGTTTTTTAACCAGATTTCCGGAAACATTTCGATGATACGGGATGTTATGACAATAGAAGACGAAAGCGGCAGGCTTCTCAACACAGCAAACCCGAACGCCATCATCACAGAGGCAATGGAAAAAGAAGGCAGGATTTTAAGAGGCGATGAGCTGGCAAAACTATATTCTCGCTACAGCGCCATTGATAAACTTCGTTCTCAGGATGAATTTTCGTCAAGACAGGGCAAAATTTCCGACCCCACACTGTATAAATATACAGAGCCGGAGAAAGAAACAATCAAAAAAATTAAAAAATCGCTCAACGCAATGGCTGCAGATACCAATCGCGAGCTGATTTCAATCTTCCGTGAAATAAAAAAACCGCTGGAAGAAGCTGCCAGACAGGATGGTATTGATTCGGGAAGTTACTGGGCAATGCCGGAAGCGAAGTCGGGGCTTTATTCGGCGCAACAGGCTAAAATTTTGCAGCAATTAACAGGAAAGCCCTATCAAATAACAGAAGATTTAGAAAAAGGCTTCAAATCAATTAAAAATACCCCAAATTCCGGAATCACAGGAACCAACGTGTTCCATGACCAGCCCGGCGGTCATGCTATGTATGTAGCCGAAATTTCTAACCATAACGGCAAAGAAATAATTTATCATGACAATTCCTGGGGTGCATCAGAGCACGAAAATGTCTGGGTTGACTCAGAAGGCTTGACCAGAACGGATTACAGCGACAACAGAGGCGGGAAACTCGGTTATATCACTAACAACAAATGGCAAAACGGAAATTATATAAGCAATATTTCTAACGCAAGCGGAAAATTCCGTCCCGAGCATGTAGCCTCCAAACAAATTAACAGGCTTAAAAACGAAACCCCGTACGATTTTCCGATGCTCAAAGATTTTATAATCCCCGGCGTGCCCAATAACAAAGCAAACGACCTCGCTGAGGCAATAAAAGACACAATATTTATGCCGGATACGATTTTTATTGATGACTTTGAAAAACTCGCAAAAAATATGACAGTGAGACAGGTTAACGCCGCAAAAACTGCCAGCAAAACCGCGGTTGACTCTTATTATAAAGAAATAAGACTTATAGACAGCAGACTTGAGGTGACGCCGTTCAATAAAGGCGTCACCTCAGAACAAGCCTATGATAGGCTTGCCGATAATGACATTTTGAAGGTCGTTTTTGAAAAAGCAGCTTTTGAAAAAAGTTATGATTTCAGCTCAAAATGGAAAGATCTCGCAAAAATCAATTCAGTAAAAGAGCTTGAACCCCTAAAAGCAGAACAGAAAAAAACAGCGAGAGAGAATTTTGAATATGCGTTCGCAAAAGACCCGAAAATCCTCTATGCATATGCACTTAACAAGAACAAAAACCATTTGCTGAAAATTCTCAACACAGTGCTTGAGCAAAATAATATAAAAATTACGGAAAAGCAGCAATTTGATATAGTGCAGAAAACAGCAATGTACGAAAAAGATGAAATAAAGGGATTTGACGGAAGCCTGAAAACCACAATCGACTTTATGGTTAACAAAGTTCTGGCACAATTTGACAAAACACTACCCTCCTCGCCTCAAACACAAAAAGCCAGAGAACAACTCAGAACAGAGCTTACTATAGACCTTTCAAACGGGCTGTATTTCAACCTCCATGACCTCGAAAAGGACACAGATTTGCAGGTTGCAATAAAAAATTACATTGACCGCAAATACAACCCGGAAACTGATGAAGAATTTGTAGAAATTTACAAAAAACTCCAGAATATGACAACAGAGGAGTTCAGAAAAGAAACCGCAGACGCCTCAGATGAGGATATGGCGCTCAAAAACATCAGCGGGTATGAGATTTTGCAAAAATACACCTCAATGAACGAGCCAATCCGTAATCTGGTTTCCAACCTTGTTTTCCAGAAACATCTTCTCGGCGCAATTAATCTTTCTGAAACAGAACCTTCCTACAAATACAAAAAACTGCAAAAGAAAGTATCAGGCGCCACATATGTAAAAGGCCGCACTTATGACGATTTGTACCGGAGATTTAACCTTTCGCTGCAATCTCTTACTTACCGAAGAATGTTCAATAAAAACAAAGCCGATGCATATCGAAAATACGGTGCATTCCCAGCATATCCCTACATCGACATACTGGACAATACAATGCTAAAAGCCAAGCTTGAGCAGGTGGAAAATATTGTTCACCAGAGCCTCGACAGCATAAAAAGCGGAAAAATTAACCTGTTTGCATACGAACAAACCGAAAAGGCTGAAAAATTCCTCGACAGTTTGCCTAAAAACAAGAAACTGACTAATGTTCAGTATAAAATTTTGAAAACAATTGCAGCTGAATTCATAAGCGCAAATTATGATGATCAGAATATTGCACGTTCTGTTAATTCTGCGCAGCAGCTTTTGGGACTTCCCCCAGATGCTACTGTAAAAGAGTTTAAGGAGGCATTTGAGCCCTGGAGAACGGAAATTACGGCGATAAAGAATCTCAGCTCGACCAGAGATATACAAGATTCAATAAAAGTCGAATCCATGTCGCTTAAAGAAAAAATGAACATACTTGTTGATACAGACATCCCCAAAAGATTCAGAGGTACGGTCAAAAAATCGCTAAATGACTGGATAAATGAAGAAATCAAAGGCGCAGGCGCTTTCTATGACAAATTGCTTGAAAAACGCGTTATTGAATCAAAAATATCGCAAAACAGCAGAAATAATCTAACAGACAGTGAAAAAACAGCCTTTCTTGACAAACTCGGTCTGCAAATTCAAAAGATTAAAAATGCACTCGAGGCACAAAGATACAATGCAATTTCAATAAACATGCACTACGTAAATATGCTCAATTCTACGCTTGAGGTTGCAAATGAATTTCTTGATGTGGAAAATCAGCAGATTTTCTCCGATAAAATAACCGAAATTTCAAGAAGAACCGAAAAGCTCACTAAAGAAGAAATAGCCAAAGCAGTGCTCAAGGAACTTCAACAACTGACAAATACCCCAACCCCCGAAAAAAGCAGAAAATTCAATTCACTTGTGAAAAATCTCCATAAACTGAACAGAGAGCTTGCTGCAAAGCAGGGTTTTGAAGCATGTGTGAAAAATGCACAGGAGAAATTGAGCTTTGGTATTGAAAATTTCATAACAGGTTACATAACCCCCGAAGCGCAAGAATCGCTCAGAATAAAAATCGCCGAATATGTTCAAAAAGAGCTCACTGCCTCAAAAAAAGCCGAATTCAACAGCGACAGGGCGGACGAGTTGTACAGGATTTTTGAAGAAAAATACAAAAAATATCATCTTGTAAATTATCCGACAGAAATTTTGGACAGATTTGCCGAATTGAGCGCGAAAGACAGCGAGATAGAAACAGCGCAGCCTTCTATTGTCAAAAATCGTTTGATTACCGAAAGAGAAATGAACAAAAATTATCTAGACACAACACTCAGCATTGCGGCGCTCATTGATATACAAGAACAGCTTATGGAGGCTGAAAGCCTTGGAAATGCCTCATTTGCAGCTTCAAAATTCAAAAACTATGACATTCCTATGCTCATAAATACGGCAACAGGCATGAGCGCCACAATGTCTGATGATGAAGCGGTGGATTACATGGTCAGAGCGCTCATTCTTAAAAATGACAACCGAACTGCGCAGCTCTTTATTGAAAAACTCGGGCTTACAGAAAAATTCCTTAAAATTGAAGAAAAATTACTTGATGTAGAAGCGCACAAAAAAAATATTAGAAAAATCGGAAACATTCTCAAGGTTACAAACCTTCAAAATAACGCTATCAAGGCCGAAATGGAGAAATTCAACGAAGATTTTGATGATGCGCAGAATTACGAAGAAATAATCGAAACCGCCAAACAGAACCTCCGCAAAAAAACAGAAAAACTCGCACGCAAAAAGAATATTGAGCTGGTTATTGATACGCTGGAGGAAGCTAAAAAAATGATAAGGGAAAATCCCGACATTCCGAAATCATTAGTCATCAATCAGGCGCTTAATTCTGCACTTTCTTACGTAGGTGAAGCAACAAACAACGATTTGACAAAACTCCAAACCGATTTGAAGAACTTATCAATCATTTACGATCTAATTCAGAGCCTTGATATCCCTGAATATTCACCTGCAAAAAAATATAGGGAAGAAATTGATAAAAAATATACAGAGATAATAAACTATAATGAAGAAATTCTCTCAAAAGCAGCCCAAACCTCAAATATAGTCACGCTAATAAACGATATATAAACTTCTTTTTACAAATGCCATATTTGTAATAAAATGAAAAATAAAAAAGGGGAATATGAAAAAAGTATTATCAGTTAAAGAAGCAATCAACTTAATAGAAGACGGCTCTTCAATTATGATAGGCGGTTTTTTAAGCTGCGGCGCACCTGATGAACTTATTGACGAGATGGTTGCCCAAAATATTAAAAATTTAACAATGATTTCCAATGACACGTCTTTCCCAGAAGCTGACAAGGGAAAGCTCATCGTAAACAAACAAATCAAAAAAATAATCACCTCTCACATTGGCACAAACCCTGAAACAGGCAAACAAATGCACACCGGCGAGCTGGAAGTCGAACTCATTCCGATGGGCACGCTTATTGAAAAAATAAGGGCAAAAGGAACCGGATTGGGCGGTTTTCTTACCCCAACAGGCGTTGGAACCGTTATTGAAGAGGGAAAAAGAACAATGGAGGTTGACGGACAAAGATTTATCTTCGAAAAACCTCTCGGTGCTGATTTTGCGATTATTTACGGCACAAAAGTTGATAAACACGGAAATGTAGCTTATTATGGCACTACAAGGAACCTCAACACAATCATGGCAACCGCTGCAAAAACGGTTATCGTTCAGGCTGATGAAATGGTTGACACACTTGACCCGAATGAAGTAGTTGTACCCGGACTTTTTGTTGATTATGTTGTAGTCCGTAAGGAGAATAAATGACACTCACCTTAGAAACGCTGACAAAAGAAGAAATAAGACGTATAGTCGCATCAAGAGCCGCAAAAGAATTTAAAGACGGCGATGTTGTTACGCTCGGTATCGGGCTGCCCACAGCTGTTGCGAATTATGTTCCGGAAGGGATAAATGTTATTTTTCAATCCGAAAACGGGTTGCTCGGCGTAGGGAAAAACCAGTCAGGGCCGATTTTTGACCCCAGAGTAACAAATGCAGGCGGCGGACTTGTTGAAATTGCAGATGGAGCCTGTTTTTATGACTCGCAAATGGCTTTTACAATGATGAGGGGTGGACATATTGATGCTACTGTACTCGGAGCCCTGCAGGTGGACGAAGAAGGCAGCCTGGCAAGCTGGATGATTCCCGGCAAGATGGTTCCAGGGATGGGCGGTTCAATGGATCTGGTCGTCGGGGCGAAAAAAGTCATCATTGCGATGGAGCATCTTTCAAAAGGTCAGATCAAAATTGTGAAAAAGTGCAATCTGCCGCTCACCGCATACAAAGAAGTCGACACAATCATTACAGAACGCTGTGTTTTTGATTTTACGCCGCAGGGAATGGTTCTTGCGGAAATCAATCCGCTCTTTTCCGTAGATGATATCAGAGCAAGCGTTACAGCCGATTTTATTGTTCCGTCGAACTTAGCTGAGATGGAAATTTAAGAGAATAAGGGAATTTTGAAAAATGAAAATCACCAGAGCGCAAAACTCGCCAGTTTTTAAGCAAAAACTAATCATTGACCCCAAAATTTACCGCCTTGCGCAAGGGCCTGAAGTTAAAGAGCTCAATAACCTGAAACGCTGGTACAAGAACAATAAAATCGACGGAAATTTGCAAGTTGCATTGTTCAGAAAAGCAAGAATTTATGATGCAATGGTAAAGGAAAATGGACATCAGGTTGAACCAATCAAAAATTCCAAAGAAAAGTCTGTTTCGGCAAGAGAAATTATAGATTATTTAAGACAAAAGCTTGCACCAAAAAAGAGGGGGAATTAAATCCCCCTTTTTTGTTACTTAACAAGTTCTTTCACGAAATTCGGCAATGCAAAACGCGCGAGATGGTAGTCTTTGTTGTAGATTTTGCATTGTTTTGCGATTTTTTCCGCTCTTTGTTCGTCAATATATGAAAGCGGCTTTACTTTCTCAGAGCAGAAGCACCATGACCAGTATCCGCCCGGATATGAGGGAATCGGGCCGGTAAATGTATCCACAATCGGGAACACTTTTCTCAAAAGCGGGTACATTTTCTTCATTTCAGCCTGATTTATGAACGGAGATTCGGACTGTGCAGCCATAATTCCGCCTTCTTTGAGCGCTTCTTTGACATTTGTGTAGAATTCTTCTGTAAATAAACCTTCTCCAGGCCCCATCGGATCGGTTGAATCAATAAGAATAATGTCATATTCGTTCTTTTTGTCCTTGATGAACTCGATTGCATCCTCAATTCTGACTTCAACTTTAGGATTGTCGAGTTCGCAGCCAATAGTCGGGAGGTATTTTTTGCAAGCATCCACGACCATTCCGTCGATTTCGCAAAGAACGACCTTTTTAACCGTATCATGCTTCAAAACTTCTCTGATTGTGCCGCCGTCACCGCCGCCTATTACCAGAACTGATTCGGGATTTTTGTGATTCATCATCGGAATATGCGAAATCATCTCGTGGTAATAAAATTCGTCACGTTCAGTCGTCATCATCAGCCCGTCGAGCGTCAAAACGCGCCCCATTGACTCAGTATCGAAAATATCGACTTTTTGGAATTCGGATTGTCCGCTGAAAAGCGTTTCTTTAACTGTCATGCAGCATCCGAAACCGTCTTTGCTGAGTTCGCAATATTTCATATCTAGCATTAATATTTCCTCATTAAACTGTTATTTTTTCATATTGTAGCTGATTCCGGCATCTTTCATACGTTTCAGCGCTTCTTTTATCTCCTCAACTGGTCTTGTTAACGCAATACGGAAGAAACCCTCGCCGCATTTTCCATAGCCGTTTCCGGGCGGAACTACAACGTGCGCTTTTTCAAGCATTACCGTAACAAATTCTTCGGATGTGAACCCTTCCGGAACCGGCAGCCATAGATAGAATGTAGCTTTTGACGGCTCAACATTCCAGCCGAGCTCTTTTAAGCCGGCTTCCATTACCTCTTTGCGCTCTTTGTACATTTTGTTGAGATTTTCAATCTGTTCGTGCGGCGCGTGGTAGGCTTCGATTGCGGCTTCCTGAATTGCCTTGAAAGTGCCGGAATCAATGTTATTTTTTATCGTTCCGAGCGCTTTTATAGCCTGAGCGTTGCCGCATACAAAACCGACCCTCCAGCCGGTCATATTGTAGGATTTTGAGTGCGAATAAAACTCGATTGCGCAATCCATCGCCCCCTCAACTTCCAATACTGACGGCGCTTTGTAGCCATCGTAGGTCATTTCTGAATAAGCCATGTCAGAACAAAGCAAAATGTCGTATTTTTTACAAAAATCAACCGCTTTTTTGAAAAATGCTTTGTCCGCAACAGCCGCAGTCGGATTGTTGGGGTAATTTAAGAACATAAGTTTTGATTTTTTTGCAACATCGTCCGGAATCGCGTCAAAATCAGGTAAAAAGCCGTTTTCAGCTTTCAAGGGCATTGAATAAGGCGTTCCGCCGGCAAATATTGTTGCGTTTTTATAAACCGGATACCCCGGATCAGGCACGAGTGTGTAATCCCCTTCGTCAACAAATGCAAAAAACACATGCGCAATGGCTTCTTTTGAGCCGATATTGGCAAGCATTTCGGTATCAGGGTTCAATTCAACGCCAAAACGCTCTTTCATCCATTCACAGGACGCTTTTCTAAAATCAGCCGTGCCGTTATAAGGCGGATAGTCGTGATTTTTCGGGTTGTCAATAGCTTTATGCATCGCTTCGACAACGGACGGAATCGTAGGCGTATCAGGGTCGCCTATTCCCAGAGAAATAATCTGGTGCCCTTTTGCCTTTGCCTCGGCGATTTTTCTGTCGATTTCCGCAAACAAATAAGGCGGAATTTTATCTAATCTTTGTGATTGTTTCATTGCACACTCTCCTGTAAATTTTTCTGTAAAAAGATTATAACATAACGAAAGTGCTCTATAAATATTTATTTGTTTGATATTAATTCTATTTCTTCAAGAATATTATTTGTCTTCTGAATCAAGCCATTTACAAAATATGCACATGTTTGACAAACTGATGGAATATCATCACATGCCAACATAAGATTCAAAATATCTTCGGCTTTCTCTAAGCAGCATTGTGCTTCTATAGAGTAATCATAAATTTTGTCAGAATTTTTCATAATTGTTCTCTTTAAGACTACAGCTTCTATCTAATTATACACTAAAATAGAATTGTGACAAATAAGACTACAAAATTGAAAAAATTAGCCCAAAATATAAAATCATTGAGGGAAAGCAAGAAACTTTCACAAATGGCTTTAGCAGTAAAATTGGGCATATCAAGAGAACATCTGGCAAAAATTGAAACCGCAAAAAGAGGTTTGAGTTTAGATTTGCTGTTTAATCTTTCTGAGGTACTCGGGGTTTCTGAACAGGAATTTTTTAAATTTTAAGAACACAAAAAAGGCGAATCAATGATTCACCTTTTTATTTATTAGTTCAATCACGCTTGTACGCTTGTAGATTATGCGCATTTTTTCTTAGGAAAGCACATCGGCAGGCAAATCAGCGCACAAATCAATGCTGAAAGCCCCCAGAATGCAAGCGCACCGTTCCAGCCGAATTTGTCAACAACAAATCCGGTTCCCAGCCCTGAAAGCATCGCTCCGACATAGCCGAAAGTTCCGGTAAAACCTGTTACGGCAGAAGCAACTTTTTTCGAGCTGGATTCGATTGCACAAACGCCGCCGATGAGCATTTGCGGGCCGTATGTGAAGAACCCGGAAAAACCAATCAGCAAAATGTCGATTATGCCGGAACCGTTGATTTTCAAGACGTCAACCATGCTTTTTCCAGTCAATGCAAAGAACGCGTTGTCGATAAAGTTCGGGCCGGTGCCGTTAAAATAAAGCCCTGTCATACAAAAAATTACGCCGAGCAGGAAAATTACATTAATCGGGGCTCTTGCGCCTTTAAAAATTTTGTCAGATATCAAACCTGCTGAAATTGTGCCGAAAAATCCGAACAAAGGCAGGCATGCCAGCTTCATTGAAGCGAGTTCGAGCGTGTTTTTCTTTGCTTCAACAAGATATTTGATAATCCAGTCTTCGGTGCCGAATCTGATTACATAAACAAACACATAAGCCAGAGCCAGAGCCCAGACAGCCTTGTTTGTCAAAACATTTTTCACAAGAATCTGAATATAAGAAAGCCCGTCATCTTCCGCATCGACTTTTGCAGCTTCTTTTGCCCTTTCAGGCTCACGATATTCCTCAACATCGGGAAGTCCGATGGATTGGGGCTTATCTCTCAATCTGTTAAACATCCAGAGTGCAACAAGGATTGCAAGTGTGCCCGGAATATAGAAAGCAGCCTGCCAGCCGAATTTTGCAATAACAAAACCGGATAAAATTACTGCCAAAAATGTGCCGGTCTGGTGAGATGTTGACCACATTGCCCATTTTGTCGCTCTTTCAGAGTTGGAAAACCAGTATGTAAGGCTTTTTGCAACAGGCGGGAAGCCCATTGACTGGAACCAGCCGTTACATCCCCAGAAAAACGCCAAAACCCAGAGCAAAATCGTAGCTGACGGCATTCCGAAGAATGTAAATTTGCCAGGAGTGAATACAAAAAAGCTCAACGCAAAGCAAATGTTAGCCAGACCGGCTAAAATCAGCCCCGTAGGCAAAAATTTGCGCACATCCGAACGGTCAGCAATCATTCCGTTCACGAACTTTCCTATTGCATAAGTAAAATACAACGAGCTGCCGATAACGCCCAACTCAAGGTTTGAATAGCCCAATTCCGTACTCATTGAGGGCAAAGCAGCCGCAATATTCTTTTTACACAAATAAAACATCGCATATCCAATAAAGCAGGAATAAAACATCCTCAATCTGAAATGCGCGTAAGTTTTTTTGATTTGCTCTTCGTCTTTTATTGGTTCCGAAGCGGGCGGTTCTTTAAAAAATCCTAAAATTCCCATAATTCTCAACTCTCTTTTTACTCTGAATAAGAAAATTATCCCAAAAAAGTCAGACAAATTAAATAAAATATGATATTTGTTACAAAAAACAACATTCAATCCTGCTGGGAATAGTCAATATCAAGTTTAAGCAGAATTTTTTCCAATGGAACCTCCAAACCCCGCGCATATTTTATTAGGGTCGAAATTTTTGTGTCAACCAGTCCGTTCTCAATGCGGCTTACCGTCGCTGTAGTCAAATCGTTTTCGTAGGCAAAATGATTCAGCGAGATGCCTTTTTTCTCTCTTAAGATTTTGAGATAACGTCCGAGTTTTTTCGTAAGAGCCTTATCATTTTGTTCCATAGACGTAATTATATGTAATATTTTATTTCACATATTACATAAATGTAACAACGTAATTTCCGTTTAGGCTTTTTCGTAAAGATTATTAATACAAAAAACCGCCCTCATAAGAGCGGTCTTTTTACTAAATTTTTATTAGATTTGAATTATTGCTGCTCCAGTGCCATTTTTTCTTTGAGCATTTCGGCAGATTCTTCGTATCCTGCCCTGCCCATCAGAGCGTAGGTGTAATTTTTTGCCTGTTCAACACCCGGCTGGTTAAATGTATTTATATTATAGAGCGCGCCTGCGATAGCGGTTTGAACCTCCAGCATATAAATCAGCTGCCCGAGGTGATATGCATCAGCTTTTTGGAGCGTAATTGTAACATTCGGACGCTGATAGTCAATCAATGCAACCTTTGTGGATTCTGCTTCTGCATTCAGAAGTTCATTTATCGTTTTTCCGCCAAGATATCCGACTCCGGTATATTCAAAAATTTTCGGAATCTCCAGTGTTGTATCAAATTCCTTAATTCTAATAAAATTAATCACTTTATCGTTGGGGCCTTCGTTATAAAGTTGAATCTGGGAGTGCTGGTCAGTTACACCTAACGCTTTTATTGGAGTTTGACCAACATTTACGTCGTTTCCGTCCAAATCTTTGTTTTTGCCCAAACTTTCTGCCCACAACTGCACATACCAGTCGGAAATGTACTTCAATTTGCTCGAATACGGCATCATTACTGAAAGATTTTTACCTTTTTGTGTATCCATCAAATAATGAATCAACGCGTTTTGCGCAGCAATATTATGGCGAATATCCGTGTTTTTCAGCGCCAAATCCATATCCTTAACGCCCTGCATAAGCTCTTCAATGTCAATTCCTACCAGCGCAAACGGTAAAAGCCCGACAGCAGAGAAAACAGAGAATCTTCCGCCCACATCATCGGGAACAACAAAGGTTTTATATCCTTCTTCGTTGGAAATCTGGCGTAAAATGCCGACATTTTTGTCCGTGGTGGCAACAATATTTCTTACATAATCATCGCCTAGCTCTTTTTCCAACCTGTCTTTAACAATCATAAACTGAGCCATTGTTTCAGCTGTTGAACCGGATTTTGTGATTACATTTACAAGCGTTCTTTTCAAATCAAGGAAATCAAGAAGCCCGTTGAACTGGTCGGGGTCGATATTGTCGAGAAAATAGATTTTCGGCAGCCCGTCGCGCTGTTCTTCGGAAAGCTGGTTCCAGTATGGCTTTAAAAGTGCTTCACA
>OGOC01000985.1_pt1 | contig 25845 bp, 26 predicted proteins | sample 1552561 | NCBI WGS metagenome assembly OGOC01 (sample SAMEA2580148, study PRJEB22360) | human gut metagenome | biome: human gut; feature: human-associated habitat; material: faeces | place: Denmark | collected 2008/2010
ATTAGCGGGGCGGGCGGCAGAGTGTTCCTTATCACGAACTTTTCTCGGACAATTTAATAAATTATATGTTATAAAAACAATAAACCTTAAATATTTTTTACAAAAAAATTTTAAGATTTATAGCAAAAAACTTGATTTTCATGTTTTACATGTGTAGCAAACTTTGTGTCGTTGTGATATAATATTTCCATAACCAACTTGTTTGATTTTATATAAAATTCACAAAAATGGTAAAAGGAGGCTATTTAAATGGCAATTCTCACTGCATCTACTACGAAGACGGAAGTAAAAAAATCCAAATTTAACGATGAATTTGAAAAGTATCTCGAGCGTCAGTGCTTGAAAACTACATTCAACGGGTTGGAATTGGAAACTTTTAGCTGGTACAAAAAAATGCTCGGCCTGGTGTAAGCTGATTGTTCGAAAAAAGATTCAAAAGAGGGCGAAAGTCCTGTTTTTTGATGGTCAAAATCAGTTCTTTGCCCTATTACTTCAAATATTTGATATTTTCTCTGTAAAATTCATCATAACGATTCTCCAGAATGGCTTTTCTGGCGTTTTTCATTAAATTTATCAAAAATTTCGTGTTGTGAATCGACAAAAGCATTGCCGCTGTAGCTTCTCCGACGCGGTAAAGGTGACGGATGTAGGCGCGTGTGTGGTTTTTGCATGCATAACAATCGCAAGACGGGTCAAGCGGCGACGCGTCATGCTCAAACTCCTTGTTTTTGATGATTTTTCTTCCTTCATGGGTGAAAAACGAACCATGGCGGGCATTTCTGGTCGGCATTACGCAATCAAACATGTCAACTCCGCGCAAAACTCCGTCCAAAAGGTCTTCAGGTGTTCCCACACCCATCAAATATCTCGGTTTTAACCGCGGAAGCAAAGGCGCGGTTAATTCAACAAGGTGATTTTTAATCTCCGCAGGCTCTCCGACGCTCACGCCTCCGATTGCGTAGCCCACAGCGTCAAAAGAAGAAATTACCCGGGCACTTTCACGCCTCAAATCATCCTCAAACGCCCCCTGAACAATCGGGAATAGCGCCTGATCCTCACGGGTATGCGCTTTGAAGCATCTTTCGAGCCATCTGTGCGTGCGCTCCATGGCTTCTTTTGCCTGCTGGTATGAACAAGGATAAGGCGCGCATTCATCGAACGCCATGGCAATATCAGCGCCCAAATCCTGCTGGATTTCCATTGAAATTTCAGGATTTATATAATATTTTGAACCTGTTTTTGTATCTGTGAATTTTACGCCGTCTTCGGTAATATCACGCAGTTTTGCGAGGCTGAAAACCTGAAAACCGCCTGAATCAGTCAAAATCGGCTTATCCCAGTTCATCCATTTGTGCAAACCGCCAAATTCCTTGATTAATTTATTTCCCGGCCTCAAAAACAGGTGATATGAGTTTGAAAGTATAATTTGCGCGCCTGTTTCGTAAAGATGATGGTTCGTCATCATTTTTACGGCGGAATTTGTGCCCACGGGCATGAAAATCGGCGTTTCAATGTCGCCATGCGGAGTATGAAGAATACCGGCGCGAGCACCGGTATTTTTATCTTCGTTTAAAAGTTCAAAATTAAAAAAATCGCTTTTACTCATTACTCCAACGTACCGTTTTGTGCTTCAAGAACGAGCTCCATCATTGTGTGCCAGTCTTCGCATAATTCTTCGGGTTTGAAGTAGATTGCGATTTCGCGCTCGGCAGCCTCTATGCTGTCGGAGCCGTGAACTACGTTGCATTCTTTAGTCATGCCGAAATCTGCACGGATAGTGCCCACTTCTGCTGAATTCGGCACTGTAGAGCCCATCATGTGGCGTGTGCCTTCGATTACATTTTTACCCTCAACAACCATGGCAATAATCGGGCCTGATGTGATGTATTTTATCAGTTCTGGATAAAATGATTTGCCTTCGTGTTCAGCGTAGTGTTTTTTAGCCATTTCCAGCGTTGGGTGAACCATTTTCAAGCCTACGATTTTGTAGCCTTTGTTTTCAACCCTTTTGATAATTCTGCCGATTAAACCTCTTTTTACAGCATCCGGTTTAATAGCAAAAAATGTTCTTTCCATTAAAAATCTCCTCTTTCATTCATATTAGAGCATAAACAGGAGTTTTGTACAATAGTGGACAATGGGGATTTATGTACCAGATTGCGTGAAAATGTAAATTCTGCCTCCCAACCAGGGAAGAGTGCCCGCAGAACGTGTGGGGAACGTTATCCCATATCAGCATTATAAACCACAACCCTGTTTCTTCCGCTGCGTTTTGCCTCGTAAAGGGCAATATCGGCTTTCTGGTGAAGGATTTCGGGGTTTTCGTAGTCTTTTTCATACTTGCTGACGCCCACACTTATAGTGACGTTTAAAACGCCTAAATCCGGCACCTCAATATCGGTTTTTTCAACTGCGGAACGCAGCCTTTTTGCAACATATTCGGCTTCTTCAAGATTTGTGTCGGGCAAAAGAATACAAAACTCCTCGCCGCCGTATCTTGAGGCGATATCGTATTCACGCACTTCCCTTTGAATCACGCCTGCAACGTTTTTCAGCACGCAATCACCCGCAGCATGCCCGTAGGTGTCATTTACCTTTTTAAAATGGTCAATGTCGAGCATAATGCAGCACAGCGGCTTGTTTTTACGTTTTGCGGTCGCAACTTCCTGATTTAAACGTGATTCAAACTGGCGGCGGTTGTTTAAACCGGTGAGAGCGTCAAGAGTTGCGTATTGAAGAATTTGCGCGTAAGAATTTGCCCGCTCAATCGTAATTGAAGCCTGCCGTGTCAAAAGTGCGAGATATTCAATGTCTTTTGTGCAGAGTTTTTCAGAGGTGCTGCTTGCGGCGATTGCGCCGATGACGTCCTGTTCGTTTCTGATTGCCCACACGCCTGTTTTCCCGTCCGCTGAAATTCCGTAGGGCTTTTCGACGGTAAGTTTTTCAAAAAGCGAGTAAATCTTTTCGTCATTGCAGTTTGCAGGCCAGACGAGCCGGAATTCTCCGTTTTCGTCTTTCATAAATATGTAAATCAAATGGTCAGCCACGAATTTGTCCACCATCTCGCCGATAATCGGAAGAATATAAGCCAAATCGTACTGTGTTTCGATAAGTTTTGCGATATTTTTCATTACGCTCTGAAAACTTATATTTATAAGCATTTTCCGGTTCAAAACCCTGTTCATAACCGCAGCGGAGATTTGCGCCGCAGAAATCCCCAGTGCAACAAGAAAATCCTGCGTTTTTATCTGCTCAATGACGTCGTCAAAGTTCAGCTCAATCAATCCTGTGATTTTCTTCTCGTTTACAATCGGAAAATAAAGCAAATTGTTCTCAGGACGGAGATATTTTGAAAAATTCTTCACCAAATCCTTTAAAGAAGCGAAACTAAGGATTTTGTTGTTAAGAATAAAACTTTTTTCAGGCGCGTTTTGCATTGTGATGTAAATTTTTTCAAACTGCTGCTGCTGCCTGTTTTTTCCGACAAAAATCCATTCTCTGACAAAATCCCGCAAATTTGAAGTTCTTTCATCCCAGAGGCTCAACTGTAGAGAACGCAGATTGAAATATTTTTCAAAAACATTTTCAAGCGAGCTGAGAAAAACCTCCTCTGTACAGTTTTTCGTCAGCACATTGGAAACCTCCCATAAAAAATCAAGCTCAAGCTTTTGAAATCCGTTCATTTCAGCTCCTCGTCTTCGTCTTCAAAGTATTTTTTGCCGCTGCATTTGCTGAAACTCTTTTTGAAGTACTTATCCGCGTCTTTTGAGGCGGTTGCTTTGCCGTTCACATAAGTTATGTAGCCCTCATTCATCGGGTCGTCGGTATCTTCGACTTTTTCCGTTACAATGTGCATATTATGGTATTCTTTTTTCTGAAGCTCGTCGGGCGTGAATCCTTTTTTCATTTTCGGGTGAGAACCGTCCTCAGCCTCGGATTGTGCGGCATATTTTTCGGTAATTGTGCGCATAACCTCAAACATGTACTTTGCAATGTACGGATCGCCCGTGTTGTCAACAATAAGGCTTGCTTTTTCAAGCTCCTCAATGGATTCGGGGTATTTTTTCAAATGTCTTAACAAAATCGAAAGGTTGTAATGCGCATCAAACGCCATCGGTTCAAGTTCAATCGCCTTGCAGTACCCGAGCCCCGCCTCTCTGTAATTTCCGAGCAAATGGTTCGCAACTGCGTAGTTAAAATTCACATTGTAGCTTTTTTTGTGGCGTTTCAGGGCTTTTTTGTAGCATTCGACGGCTTTTTCAAGATACATATCGGAAGCACGCGTCTTTTCGCCCATCAGGAGCGATTTTCCGCGGTAGGCAATGCCCATGTTGTACCATGCGATGGATTTGTTGTCGCGTGTGCTTTTTACATTGTTATAAATCAGCGGAATATGCACGGGAACACGTTTTGTTTCAATAATGGTGCGGTATTCGCGTATTGCTGTGTCGTAATCCGCAAGTTTTTCAGCAGACACAATCCCCAGATTCATGCGGCAGACTATGAATTTCGGGTCATATTCGAGCGCTTTTTCGTATTCTTCGACCGCCGAGGTGTAATCCTCGTATTTTACGTAGATATTTCCGAGATTGCAGCGGGCGATTGAGTGTTCCGGGTATTTTTCGAGTCCCTGACGGTAGAATTTTATTGCTTTTTCGAGTTTTCCGCGTTTGTAGGCTTTGTCGCCCTGATAGACGTAATAAAATCCTACGCATTTGTTAAATTGCTTCTCAAACCAACCCCAGAAAAAGAAAAGGCACAATAAAAAGACCAGAATCATTACGAGAAGTACAACTTTGGTGATGGTGCTTTTCAAAATTTTCAATAAAAGCTTCATAAATATTATTTTATACTTGAAACGGCTATCTAAGCAAGTTTTTAATAAATTCTCTCCTTTCATGAATAGCCCGTAGGGTGGGAATAGCTAAAACAAGAATATTGAAATGCAATTCAGTCTTTGCGGCGGTTCCCACCGGATAAAATGCGCGAAATCCTTGCGGTGGGAACCACTGCGTTATTCCCACCCTACTTTTCTACCCCAACAGCTTCCGGCGTCTGGCGCTGTTGGGCTGAAAGCCCAACCTACTTTTCCGCGGTTTCAGGTTCTTCCTGTTTTTCTATGGATTGTGCAATATTTTTTTTCAAAGATAAAACGCAGTCGTCTATTCCATACAATAAGGACATAAAATCTTTTTCTTTCAGCTCATTGTTGCCGAAAATATTGATAAACACGTTTAATAACCCCTCAATAGTGCTAATTTTGTGATAAAAATTTTTCAAGTCGTTCAGTGTGTCGTTCATTTCTGATTTACCTAACTTATATAATACCTTTTAGTAGTGTATATCATAATCTAACATTTTACTATGATTTTGTCTATATATTGTAAGGGTAAATGTATATGGAACGAAAATTATTCAGGTCAGGTGGCGGTTGGGCATTGTTTATAAATTCCACTATCCTGAAATTATTAAAAATCAACCCTGAAACAGACAAAGTCGAATACCAGATAGAAAACGACGTGTTAAAAATAACAAAAGTCAAAAAGTAGGTTCGGCACTGGTTGTTTTTGGAAAAAATTCGTCCTCGTAGGGTGGGAATAGCGCAGCGATTCCCACCAAGCAAAAATCGCAAAAACTCTCGTGGTGGGAACCGCTTCTAGCATTGCCCTATATAAAAAAACGTAAACAAATTGCTAAAAGTCTTCACTTATTGGCGAAAAGAGTGTAAAATGTTTTTTACAGGAGATTATAGTGTGGATTTGAACGCTCAACAATTATACTTAGATGTTCCTCCTACGAAATTGAGAAACAGGGATGAAAAATTCAGGGAAGCAAAAACCGGCCCGTTTTGGATTTGGCTTGCTGACAGGTTTTTCTACGGAATGCTTGAAAACCGCTTCTATTCGATGATGATAAAAAACAAATCGAACTATGAAAAGCGCAATCCTGAATTTGCGAACATCCTGTATGCCCCGCATGACAACTGGTGGGACGGAATTGTGGGCTACAACCTTTGCAGGCGCGTTTTTCATACCGAAATCCGCATGATGATTGAAGAATTGAACCGTTTTCCGATTCTGGCTAAAGCCGGGGCTTTTGCGGTGAACAAAAAATCTCCGCAAGCATCAATGAAAGCATTAAAATACGCGGTTGAACAGCTAAAAGACAAAAAACGCTCGCTGTGGATTTTTCCGCAGGGAATTATCCGCCCGCCAATGTATCGCCCGATTGAATTTCAGACGGGCATGGCTTATATTGCCGAAAAAGTCGTCAAAGAAACCGGCGGCGTGAACCTTATCCCGATTTCAACGAATTTTATGTTCCTGCGTGAAGACCGGCCCGAGGTTCTTGTGGAAATAGGCGAACCTATTGTGCTTACAGACTTTTCAATCCCCAGAAAAGACCTGAATCACCAGCTCGAAACAAATTTTGAGGCACTATGCAACCGACAGCTCGACGATATCAGAAAAGGTAACGTTGAGGGCTATGAATATGTATTCAAACAAAAGCTGAAATGGTACAGAAAGCTCGAAAAACGCCTCAAACGCGTTAAAATCACACAATCAGGCGTGTAAAACAAAATTTTCTATGATTTCGTGTCCGAATTCGGTCAAAATTGCCTCCGGATGAAACTGAACCCCGAAAAGCGGGTATTTTTCGTGCTCAATAGCCATAATTATGCCGTTGTGCGTTTGTGCGGTGATTCTCAGGGGTGGTTTGAGCGTGTTTTTGTCCACAATCAGCGAATGATACCGCGTAGCGCTGAATCCGTCCGGAATTCCGGCGAAAAGTGGCGATTTTGCTTTGAAAAATATCCGTGAAGTTTTTCCGTGGAACGGATTTTTGTCTTTTACGATTTTTCCCCCGAAAACTTGCGCTATGCATTGCATTCCAAGGCAAATCCCGAGGATTTTTCTTGTTTTGTAATATTTTTCGATTACCGGCAGGCTGATTCCGGCATGGTCGGGGTTTGAGGGGCCGGGGGAGATGATTATTGAGGAAAAATCAAGTTTTTCGAGTTGATTCATGCTGATTTCGTCATTTTTGACAACAATCGGCTCAATCCCCGCCATTCGCAGGTATTGAACGATATTCCACGTGAAAGAATCGTAATTGTCAATCAAAAGCATACTTTCACCATCCCTCTGACCGAATTTACGCAAAAAATCGCGTCTGCGGCTTCTAAATCGGGCATTTTGAGAATTTTTTCCGTGCATTTGCCCTCTTTAATCAGTTTCTGGCGAAAAATTCCGTTTAAAAGCCCGCATTCCACTGGCGGTGTGTAGAATTTTCCATCTTTTTCAATAACAATGTTCGAGCGCGCGCCCTCGGTCAGCTCACCCTTTTCGTTGAAGAAAATTTCATCGTAAATTTCTCCGTTTTTGATTTTTTCAAACGCTGCCTCAAAATGCGGGCGGTAGGTTGTTTTGTGCATCAAAAGCGGCTCATGCGAATTCACTTTTTCGCTGGAAACAGCAATTTTGAAGCTTTTTGGCGCATCAGCCTCCCGAAATGAAGTTTCAATTTCCCCGTTTTTGCTCAATAAAACCCGCATTATCCCTGTTTTTCGATGGTTAGGGGGTATTTTACCGGTTAAGCAGGTCATTGCTGTTGGGCTGAAAGCCCAACCTACGGGGGCGGCTGCCGGATTACGAAAAATTTTCGCGAGAATGCTCTCATCGCACGCAAACCCCAGCGTCCGCGCGCTTTCTTTCATGCGGACGGCATGTTCTTTTGCAAAAAGCGCCTTCCCGTCTTCAATTTTGACGGTTTCAATGAGCTTTAGTCCGGCATGGTTTGCGGTCAAAAATTTTGATTTAACAATTGTTTCTTCCCATTCGTCTTCTGGCGTGGAATCCCATACTATTGCGCCTCCGACGCGGTATTTGAATGCGGTTTCGCCTTTTTTTCGCTGAAGAATGCGAATCGGGACGCTGAAAACCGTTTTTTCCGGCGAAATAACCCCGATTGCGCCGCAATATACATCTCTTTTGCCTTTTTCGACTTTTTCGATTATCTCCATTGTGCTGATTTTCGGCGCGCCCGTTATTGAGCCGCAGGGAAAAATCGCCTTAAAAATTTCGTACAAAGTTGTGCCATTTTTCACTTCTGCTTCGATTTGCGAGGTCATCTGGTGAAGGGTTTTGTGGGTTTCGATTTCAAAAAGCTTTGTAACTTCGACCGAGCCCGTTTTTGCGACCTGTCCGAGGTCATTTCTCAAAAGGTCAACTATCATTACGTTTTCGGCGCGGTTTTTCAGGTCATTTTTGAGAAAAATTTTGTTTTCTTCGTCTTTTTCAGGATCATCAGCGCGTTTTACCGTGCCTTTCATTGGTTTTGTTAAAATTCTGCCTTTTTCCAGCTCAAAAAACAGCTCCGGCGAAAACGAGAGAATTTCCTCGTAATTATTCCGGATAAATGCGTTGTAGGGCGTTTTTTGTTCTCTTAAAAGGCTTAAAAACAGATTGTAAGAATCCCCGAAAAACTCCGCTTCATGGTTGTAGGTGTAATTCACCTCATAAGTGTTTCCCTGAGCGATTTCGTCCTTGATTTTGCCGATTGCCGACGCAAATTCTTCATAGTTGATTGACGGGGTCGGAAAAATATATTCATTGCAGGGTGCCGGACGGCGGGAATTCTGTTTTTCGTTCTGATTCCTCCGGCTATCTTGCGCTGGAAGCGGAATTTTTTGTTCAATAAGGTCTCCCCCATAGTCACTACAAACAGAATTCCCTGCTCCCTCAATTGCAGCGTCGCATGGTTGCGGGGTTTTTGCTTCGCAGTGACTATGGGGGAGACCTGAAAGGACGGAGGAATCGGAACGGAGAAGTAAAAACCCCGCAACCCCTCTATCATAAAGCTCATCTACCTCAAAAACCTCAAAATACAAAAGCGGCGCATCAGAATCCACGGGGCGGTTCAAAAAGACCTCTTTTGCTTCATATCTGACGTATCCCGCGAGAATATGCGTTTTTCTAAGCAGCTCAATCTCTTCAAACGCCTTTTTAAACTCCTCATTGTTGAATGCGGTGATAGTTTTTAGCGGATTTTTAAGTTCTCTGTCAAAAATAATCATACGTGATTATTTTACCACGCCCGAAACTCAAGTTCTCATAAACGGGCCGCGAATTGGAGGTTTTAGAGCAGAGGTGTTTACATTTATCACGCCGGAAGATTCATCTGCAAGAGTTCGGGCTGCTTCTTCCGGATAATAATCGTAGCGGGTGTTCATTTTGCCTGCATTTATGAACTCAATCACCCTGTCAAAATATTTCTGCATGTTTTCGACGAGTCTTGTTTTCTTTTCTATCATTTCATCATACGGAAGCTGCCCTCGCAGGCGGTTGCAGCGCTGGTGGAGGATAATAAAATTTTTCGGAAAACTCTCGCCCCTCGGCGGGTTTTCAACATCTGGCATTTTTTTGTCAAAAATTATATGATTCGGGCGGATGTGCTCGTTTGTTGCGCAAAACGGCTGCAAAATATTCTGGATTGTTTCGTTTGAGTTGCGCTGTGCGTATTTGACCATAAACGCGCTTACATCGTTTTTTGAGTAGGGGAGGTTGTTGATTTTTTTCAAAATCTCGGTATAATCTTTGAGTTCCTCATACTGCACACTAATGTTGTTGAATTTTTGTATTATTTTTCCGCGCCTGTGCTGGAGCTGCCTGTTTTCGTTAAGTATCATTTTCCTTGAATACTCGAGCGTTTTTCTGATTTGGTTGCGGGTTATTTCAGAAAATTTGGGGATTTCTTTTTCAATCTCTTTTAGAATCAAATTTTGCTTATGCTCAAGATTTTCAAGGTAAAACGTATAAATTTTTTCATTATTGAGGATTTCTTTGATTGTGTGCTCAGGGAACATTTGTGAATATTTTTTCAAAAGCAGATAAACGCGTTTTTCATGCCCTTGAATCCTTTTTTCGTAAGGTTCAAGAATTTTAAAAACCTCTTTGGACGGGATATCAGCATTGTTGCGATCAAAACGGGTGTAAATTTGATTCGGAATCATGAGTTTTCCGCAGATTGCACAGGGCAAATCCGGAATATCGCGCAAATCGTTGATTACCGGCTCGGATTTTTTGAACACGTCAATTTTGTCATTTACGGCGCCCGCAAATGACGTTTTCTTTCTGCCAGAAAGAAAAATCGGTGTTGCGTATATGGGATTAATTCTCATAACATTTGCTTAAAAAACCAGAAACGAAAAAATTTGCTATTTTTTGAATTTTTTAAACGATTTTAACGATTTCATCAAGATTAATCTCTAAACATTCGAGCTTTTCGCAGGTTGTCTGGCGTTTGTCCCACAGGCATGGGCGGCAGTGGCAGTTGTTTTTGATTGCGACGCATAAATCGTTGTCCGGAAGCAGTTTTTTTTCATCAGTCGGCCCGAAAAGCCCGAGCGTCCTTGTTCCCACGCCTACACCGATATGCATCGGCGCAGAATCGGAACAAATCAGAACTTCGGACTTTTTGGCAAGCTTTGCAAAATCCATGATGTTTTTTGTCGTGCCGTAAAGGTTTGTGAAATTCGGGTTTTCCGTATCAACGAGCTCAAGAATCCGTTTTATGCATTCTTCGTCGTCAGGGCCGCCGATAAGAGCGACTTTTTTGCCTTTTTCAAGGAGTTTTGTGATGAGTTCCGCCCAGATTTCGGGCTTCCAGGTTTTTATAATGTGTTTTACGACGCTTATTTTGCTCACACCTGGGTGAACAAGCACGGAATTCGGCTCTTTTTCGCATTCAGGCACATCGATTTGTGGATATTCCGTAACAATCTGTGTGACAGGCGTTACGAGTTCATGATACATTGCGCTTGCGTAGCGGTTTTTCTTGAGCGGAACGGCTTTTGTTAAGAAAATCCGGCTCAAAACCCCGCTGTCATAGCCATAACGGTATGTTATACCAGTCAAAAACAACAAAATCGGTATCATCGGGTTTGCGCCCGACGAAAAAACCATGTCAAATTTGCCCAACCTTGCTTTTAAAACGAATTTCAACAGTTCAAAATACTTGTGTTTGCCCTTAATGTCAACGCAAATCACATCGTCAATGAGATTTGTGAGGTTTTTGACGGATTTGCTGCGGGGTTCGAGCGCAAGTGTGATTTTTGCGTCGGGATATTCCTTTTTTAAACTCGATAATCCAGGCAGGAAAAGGATTTCGTCCCCTATTCCGCCAAAATTTAATGCTAAAATCTTTTTCGGCTTAATCATTTATTACTTCCGCATTATAAAAACTCACCATTTTGGGAATTTGCCCGAAAAAAAGTAATCTCGCAGCATTTTTGAACCCTTTGTGACTTTTTCAACAAAACTTAGAAAGGTTTTGTCTGGTTGAGTTTGTTTCTTAATTCTCTAAATCTTGCGATGTCTTCCTGAGCTTTTGAGGACTCTTTGAAAACAACCTGTGACGACGGGTGAACCATCAGCACGTAATCCATATGGATTTCAAGGAAATTGTATCTTCTGGGCGGCTGATTTGAGTTGCGAGGATAAATTTCCACATTTGTGACCGCCAAAAATCTTCTTTCCTTGTCGTTTAAAAGGTCTGTGAGTTCACGATTTGTGTTTGTGTATTTAGATACGTGAACAGTGCCCTTTATGTCATGATCGACGGTTAAAATCATTACTTCTATGGGTATTGTATCTACGTGTTTTGCCATTGGTCACCTTCTTATATGGAAATTATATTATATTTTTTTGTCAACTGCAATCAGTTATCTACTTGAGCCCTTTGATTCGTTCTTCGGGGTCGGAAATCGAGGTTATACGAAGCCCGAAATTGTCCTCAATAACCACAACTTCGCCGTTCGCGATGTGTTTTCCGTTCGCATAAAGCTCGACGGACTCACCCGCAACTTTATCCAGCTCGACGATTGAACCTCTGGTCAGCTCAAGCACTTTTTTCACGGGCAGCTGGCATCTTCCTAGCTCAACTGTCAGCTGGAGTTTTATATCCATCAAAAGTTCAAGGTTTTTGTTCGTATCCGTGTTCGTCGGTGTATAGCTGTCGAATTGCGTAAATTCAACAGGACGAACGGTTACGGGGTCGTTAATATCACGTTCTTCGATTTTAACTTCGCCGGTTTCGGGCCCGGAATCTTTTAAAGCAGCGTCTTGGGCCGGTTCTGCGGCCGTATTTTCAGAAATTTCGGCGTCAGAAACCGGAGTTTCTTCATTCAGATTGTCATTTTGCATGTTTTCGTCTTGCATTTTGCGCCCTTTCTAAAAATAATGCCTTAGTGTGTTCGTATAGTCGTCATATCTGTCCGTAACCTTTACACAGAGCCTGTTTCGAATTTTCCCGGGCCTGCCGTAGAATTTTTTCTCACCGTTGACCGTAACAATCAGGTCGTCTGTGCAAAGATTATCCAATTTTATAACATCTCCCTCTTTCAGGGCAAGAATCTCGTCAAATGTAACCTCGGTTTCTCCAAAAATCACACTTACATCAATAAATGATGTATTTAATTTTTCAATCATCTTTTTGCGTTCTTCAGATGTCGCAATCAAGCCTTTTGCCTGAAAAATATGCTGCGTTGTGAGCTGGTCAAGGATGTTTTCCAGAACCGGATAAGGGTAACAAAGGCTGACAAGCCCGTAATGCTGGCGCGCAATGTGCATTTCGAATGTTACAAGCGCGACGATTTCACCGGAGGATGCGATTTGGATGTTTGTATTGCCCGTATCGAGCCCAATTAGGTTTGCATTGACCGGAATTACGTGCGACCAGGCTGTTCCGAGCGTCTGGATATTGCGCTCAATCATCTTTTTGACCAGAGATTCTTCAATATCGGTCAATTCGCGCGTATTTTGCTCGATTGCGCCCACGCCGCCGAGCATTCTATCAACAATGCTCGATAAAACCTCGTAGCTTATCCCGATTAAAATCTGTCCGGGTAAAGGATTCAGCTCAAAAATACCCAGCGAAATCGGGTTCGGAATCGAGCGCATAAATTCGTCATAAGTAAGCTGGTCAACCGAAACTACATCCACATCAATCTGCATACGCAAATAAGTTGTCAAAACCATTGAAAGCTGGCGTGAAAACTCGCGATGAATATCCTGCAAACCTCTTAAATGGTCTTTTGAAAACTTATCCGGACGGCGGAAGTTGTACAGTTTGTAGCCGCGTTTTCTTTCCTCGGTTCCTTCTGTGTCTTCGATATCGAATTCGTCGGAATCAAGGTCAATTACGTAGCTCTGTTCATCGTTTTCGTCAAAAACAGCCTGTTCGTTCTCTTCAATTTTCGGATTTTTATCTGAATCCAACTTTATTCCCTCTGTTTGCCGGTTTTCGCCATCGGCTACTGCATAATAAACTCGCCGAAGCTTACTCTTATTACTTCCCTTTCCCCGTCAAAAATATTGTTTACGGATTCGGTAATCTGTTGCTTTGCAAGCTCTTTACCCTGAACTTTTGCGAGTTCTTCAGAGGTTTTGCTTGTCATAACAGTGATGATTGCGTCTCTGATAGCCGGTCTGTACTGCTCCATTTCTGCAACAACTGGATTTTTCACCTCTGCGCCGTGGCCGCCTGATTGAGGAGCAACAACCTCGCCTTCAGGTGTGCTTACTTCAATGGCAACGCTGATTTTCAGGTATCTTCTCGGCGCTACATCCGCAAGGTTCATTGTAAATTCACCCAGATCAAGGATAATTCCTTTTTCCGGTACATCAATTGTATCTTCGGCATTTTCGCCGTCAGTAACAGCTTTGAGCTGCGCAGTTAAAAGTTTTGACTGCAAAAAGTAGTTTGCGCCGATAAAAATTGCACAAACAAGCGATGTGATGACGATGTTAACAAGAATAGGACCTAAGTCGTTCTTCTTTTTTGTATTTTCTGGTGCCATTTCGTCTTTTCTTGTTGCCGGTTTTGTCATATCAATCTCCAACTTTTCAATTATTTTACAGAGCTCATTATAACTATGTCAACTCTGCGGTTTTTTGCTCGTCCTGCCGGATTGTCGTTTTTATCAACCGGCATATATTCTCCGTATCCGACTGCGGAAAGCCTGCCGGGCGGGAATTTTTTTGTTTGCGTAAGATACGAAATTATATTCGTTGCTCTGGCTGTCGAGAGCTCCCAGTTTGAGGGGTATTTCTCGTTTTTTATAGGCATTGAGTCTGTGTGCCCCTCTATAACAACCGGATTTGTGAAAGCTTCAAGCGAAAGGGCGATTTTGTCCAATTCTGCCTTTGCCTCCGATTTTATTATAGCAGAACCCGGGTCAAAAAGCATTGTATCATTCAGACGAATTACCACGCCCCGTTTCTCTTTGACGATTTTTACGGAATCATCTGAAATATCGCCGGACTTGAGATTTTTGACGATTTCGTCCTGCTCGAGCACTTCCGGACTTAGGTTTTGTTCCTGTGTTTCAGGGATTTTTTGTTCAAAAGCGGGTTTTGTGCTAAAAACGCCTTTCAAAGAGTCATTTACATTCTTAACCTCGCTTTTTCCCATCGAATTTGCCGCATAAAGCACCATAAAAAGCGCCAGAAGCATTGTCACAAAATCTGCGTACGAAATGACCCAGCGGTTTATGTAGTCGTTAGAATTCGTGTAATAATCCCTGTTCATCGAATCCCTCCATAGCTTTCCTCAATCGGGTGGCTTTTGTTGTGGTAATTCAGGTATGCAAGCAGCTTTTCTTCAATAACGATAGGGGTTTCGCCCATCTGAATTGAAACGATTCCTTGCAAAATGACCTCTTTTAAAAGCATTTTTTCTCTCAAATTCATTTTCAGCTTTCCGGCAATGGGCAAAAACAGGAAATTTGCAAACCCAACGCCGTAAAGCGTCGAAACAAAAGCGGTTGCAATCCCGTGCGCAAGCACATCAGGCTCTTGAATATAGCTCATAATCTGAATTAGCCCCATAACCGCGCCCACAATCCCGAAAGTCGGCGCATATCCGCCAAAAGCTTCAAAAACGCGGGAATTAATCAGTTCTTCTTCTTCGTTATATGAAAGTTCGGCATTCAAGATGTCATAAATCATCTGCGGGTTGTTGTAATCCGTGGAAAGCTGGATTCCGCGGCGTAAAAACGGGTCTTGAATATTTTCAACCAGCTCGTTCAGCGAAAAAAGGCCGTTTTTCTTTGCATATCTTGCAAGGTAGATTATTTCGTCAATAACACGAATCGGAGCCTGTTTTGGGGTGAAAAAAACCTCTTTTGCAGATTTTATGGCGTTTGAGAGGGTTCGGGGGCTAAAATTCAGAAGCGATGCGCAAAATGTGCCCCCCAGAACAATTAAAATCGCTGATGGCTGAAACAAGGACACAATAGACGCTGCCTCTGACTTTTGTGTCATAAGGACTATCAATAACGCAATAATGATGGCTGCAACAGCAGAAATATTCACTTTATCCCTCTATTATCCCCAATATATTGTTAATTACATCATTTCACATTTTTCAGCCTGTGAATATCCATCATTTAATGTATTTTATATAGGGCGGGAGCCGGTATTGTTTTTTTCACGACTGTAGCGGTTGTTCAGGGACACAGTCCCGTCACACGATTATTGTGAGATTTGCATGGGGCGTGAGTTAGTAGGGTGGGAATAGCACAGCGGTTCCCACCGCAAGGTTGTAGCGCGGAGTATCCACCCCAACAGAGCCAAATACCAGAAGCTGTCGGGTAGAAAGCCCAACCTATTGTTAAAATTAAAAACGGGATGTGAGCCATCCCATTTAAATTACCTAATTACATCCCGTTTCGCAGTCATCAGCGCAATTGCAGTCACACCAGCCGGTTTTCTTTTCTTTGTGTTCTTTTTTCATTTTTTTACAGATTTTTTTGTAATCCTTTTTCTGACAATCGTTCAATATGCACATAAATGCGTCTTTGTGAGTTCGTTCTTTTGCTTTGATTTGTTTTTTCAAATCACGCACTTTTTCTTTTTGGCATTTGATGTCACTTTTGCAGGCATTGTTGCATTCCATTTGTTCAAGTTTGCATTTTTCCTGACAATGGCAAATTTTTAACGGGTAAATTTCGTCAAAGAATTTTTCATCAATGCAGGTTGCCTGTTTAATCTGGTTTTCGACGAGGCAAATTTCCTTGTAAATGCAGCAGCGTCTTTCCATAAACGCTTTTTTGGCTTCGCACGGATCGTTATCAGTGCACTGGCATGGTGTCGGGCAGCTCTGGGCGCAGGGTGCATTTGCCGGACAACCGCAGCCGACCGGAACCATATTTTCTGCCGGTACGGCAAAAACAGCAGTGCTTGCACAGATTAATGCGCCGAGAATTGCGATTGCGATTTTCTTCATTTTGAACTCTCCTTTTTTCATTCTTTGAATATTTTAGGGATTTAAAGGTTTTCATGAAACCACAACCGGATAGTCTGACGGGATAATTTTAAATTTCGGACAAATCAACGATTTTCGGGTTATTTTGTTATGGTGAACTTGTTTCAGCATCTAACCGGTTGTGTCAGTAACCATAAATCTCCACAAACAAAAAAGAGGTCTGAATTTCAGACCCCTTTTCTAATTTTCCGTCAAATTTTAAGGAACTATTTTCCGCAAGAGCAGCATTCAGCGCCACAGCCGAAATATTCTTTGACTTCTTCAATGCGAACTTTGATACGTCCGTCAACCGCAATGCCTTCGCCGGTTTTTTCGGAGATAAGCAGCGGGTTGATGTCGAGCTCGTCGATGAATTTGAAATCGTTAACCATCTGGGACAATCTCAGGAGAGTTTCCTGAATTTGTGCCATATCAGCGGGTTTTGTGCCTCTTGCACCCTCTAATAATTTGTATGATTTTACGCTTTTCATCATTTCATCAGCATCAACATCGGTCAAAGGCGCAATTCTGAATGTAACGTCTTTGAGAACTTCAATGAATACGCCGCCGAGCCCGAACATCATCATAGGGCCATATTGCGGGTCAGTTGCGATACCGCAAACCATTTCGCGGTTGCCTTTAACCATTTCCTGAATGATTACGCCTTCAAGACCGTCGATTAAGCCTTTTTCAGTCAATTTTGCAATCAAATCGCGGTATTCTTCACGAAGCTGTTCTTCTGACTGAATGTTTACTCTTACGCCGCCCACATCGGTTTTGTGGGATGTTGTTTTTGAAGTCATTTTCATAACAACGGGGTAGCCGATTGAGTTTCCGAGGCTTGCGACTTCTTCTTCGTTTGTTGCAAGGCCGTATTTGCAAGCTCTAATGCCGTATGCGTCGAGAACGTCAATTGATTCAAGAGTTGTCAACTGGGCTCTGCCTTCTGCAACAGCGCCTTTGATGATTTTTTCGGCTTTTGCTTTGTCAACGTCGTAAACAGGGATTTTTCCTGCGGGTCTTTCCATCCACAATCTCTGCTGGTTGAGTCTGTTCAAGCCGTCAACCGCTTCTTCTGCGTACATGAAGAACGGCATGTTAACTTCCATGTTAGAGAGTTTTGTGAAGAACTCGCTTTTTGTCATGAATACGCCGATTAACGGTTTTTCGGGGTGTTTAGCCTTGATTTCCATCATTGCCTGCGCAACGTCAATATCTTTCAAGCCGAGGAACGGAAGATAGATTGCAACAATCATATCAACGTTTTCATCAGCCATAACGGTTTCGATTGTTTGTTTGTAGTGTTCGATAGGTGCTGACGCAATCATATCAATCGGGTTTTTAACGCTTGCAGCTGCGGGCAGGAAGCTTCTGAGTTTTTCTTTTGTTTCGTCAGAAATTTTTGCCATCTGCATGCCGTATTCGCAAACAGCGTCGGTCGCCATGATGCCGGGGCCGCCGGAGTTTGTGATAATTGCTACTCTGTCGCCTTTCGGAATCGGAGAAGTTGCGAAAACTTTAGCTGTTGCAAATAGATTTTTCAAAGAATATTCTCTGATTACGCCGGATTGCTGCAAAAGAGCGTTAGCTGCTTTGTCAGCGCCTGCGAGTGAGCCTGTGTGGGAAGATGCTGCGGAAGCGCCTGCTGCCGAGCGTCCTGCTTTCAGCGCGAGAATCGGTTTTTTCTTTGTGATTCTTGAAGCTAATTTTCTGAAGTTTGCAGGGTTCTGGATAGATTCCATGTATAACAAAATTTGTTCAACATCATCTTCGTTTTCCCAGTATTCCATTGCTGTTTCAGCGTTGATGTCAGCCTGGTTGCCGATAGAGATGAACTGTGCAAATCCGAGGTTCAAATCTTTCAAAATGTTCAAAATACCGCCGCCCAGAGCGCCTGATTGTGAAACAAAGCCGATATTTCCGCGTTCGGGCAGAGATTCTGCAAAGCAGCCGTCCATTCTGATGTCGGAAGCTGTATTTACAACGCCTAAGCAGTTCGGGCCTACGCATCTCATGCCGTATTCTTTGAGTTTTGCAACGAGTTCTTTTTCAGCTGCAGCACCTTCTGCGCCGGCTTCTTTAAAGCCTGCGGAGATGATGCAGATGCCTTTAATGCCTTTTTCGTGGCAGTCTTCAATTGCTTGAAGAACAAATTTTTGAGCAATAACGATGATTGCCAAATCAACGTTTCCGGGGATTTCTTTTACGTTTGTATAAGCTTTGAAACCTTCGATTTCGCCGCCTTTAGGGTTAACGGGGTAGATATCACCCGTGAATTTGTATTCTTTCAATCTTTTCATAATGTCAGAACCGATTGTGTGGTCCTTTGTCGATGCACCTACGACAGCAATGGCTTTCGGGCGCATGATTTTGTCTAATTGTTCTTTTAGCATTTTTTCACCTTTCTTAAATTATAAAAATTCACGATTTGTGTCGATGAATCACGATTTATACTAAAACCATCACCATTATTATCGTACGAAAACATTTTTTATACAAATTTTTATATAGGGCGGCAACATTCTCCCTCGCCCATGGAGAGAGCCTGCGTAGGGTGGGAAAAGGATAAACAAGGGTTTTTGAATGCATTTTTCAATCTTTGCGGCGGTTCCCACCAATCATCAGGTGCAAAATTCTTGCGGTGGGAACCGCTGCGCTATTCCCACCCTACTTTCTGCGGCTAGCATTCAGCCAGAGCGGAAATTTTTTGCGCTTTTGCAAGAAGCGAGTCGGCTTTTGAGGAATTTCCGAGCTTCATCATTACATAGGCCGCTTTTTCATAGTTTTTCGCTACTTTTGCCGGAGATTGCGCCTGTTCGTAAAATCTTGCCGATTCTTTGTAATCATTTAGCGCGCTGATGTTTTCTTCGAGCATTTTCAGCGTGTCGCCTGACTTTGAGTAGATTGCTCCGAGGGTTTTGTTGTCTTTTGTTTCGGCTGCAATGTTTTTTGCGACGCCAATGTAGGTTACGGCGTTGTTTTTGTCGTATCTTTGCGCGTACATCTGCGCAATGTCCGTGAGGGCTTTAGACTGGGCATTGAAGTTTTCGGTTTCACCGGCGCAGGAGATTGCCGCGTAATAATGGTTCATTGCGGGTTCAAAATAAACCACATCGTTATAAATTTGCGCCATTGAGTAGTATGCGCGTGCTTTGAGGTTGTTATCGGCTGTGTTTTCAAGGGTTTGATTGTAATATTTAAGGGCTTCTTCGAGGTTGTCGGCTTTGTCATAAATCTGTCCGATTTCATAGCAAACCATGCTCGCTGCCTGACGGTCGTTGAGGTCGTTTGCCTGAGAAAGCGCCACGCCGAATGCTGCAAGCGCTTTTTCGGAATCATTTATTGCCGCATATTTTTTGCCCTGAATGAAAGATTTTTTCAATTCGGGGTCTTGGGGGATGTAAACTTTTGATTCTTTAATCGGAGATGTTGCCGCAGCGGTGTTTTCCAAAGCTGCTGGAGCTGTTTCGGTTTGTGCAGGGACAGTTTGATGGTTTTCGGCTTTTGTTTTTTTAGCTTTGTTTTTTTCCGCAATAGCAAGGGCTTTTGAGTTGTCTTTTCCGGGAAGTTTTACCAGAAAGTCAGGATTAATGCTGTTCGGGTCGGATTTGTAATCGACCTGTTGCAAAAATAGTGCGTCAATCCAGTTATTAACTACATTTGAGTCCTTGTTCAGGGTTTTTGAGATGAAATCGTCGAGGATTGTCGACGCGTTTTTCAGATTTGTCTGGATAATTTTTTTGTTCGGCGAGCCCTCGAGCGATTCTTTTTCGGCTAAGGTCAAATAGCTTTCGACTTTTTCAAGCACGTCATCCGGCGTGCCGATTGCTTTTTCGGTAGCTCTGAAATCGGTGATAATCTGTGCGATATTCACCTTATTTTTTGAATAGTCAATCTGGGATTTTTGGCCGTTGGGGTATTCCTGACGTTTGTAAGTATCTTTATTTTCTTTGCTCGATTGATAGACATCACGGTTTTCTCTGTGCAAGGCAGCATTGTTGGAGGGTTCTTCGCCTGAGGCACCCACCTGCTTTTTGTTCTGCGGAGGAACATATGGTTTGATATTTACCGGATAAATCGAGTTATACATCAACTTCCTCAAAGTCTTTTGTCATAATCTGCCCTTAATTTTTATTGTCGGTACAATTTCATGGTTTTTGAATATTTTTCCCTAAAATCATACTTTTGTATTAGACTTGTCTGCTTTCAGAGTTATTTTAATGATTTCTCCCGAAAAGTCATGTATCCATGCCTTATTTTTACTTAAATAAAATGTTAAAAATTCATAACAATGTATGATTTTATAAAACTAAAGTATGTGTAGAATAATCCTATACTCCTTAGAAGACGACGATACGCATATCCCTAATCTAACAGCTACGAACCCCTAAGTCCGTAGCTTTTTTTTATATATAGGGCGGAAGCTGGTATAAATTTTTTCACGATTATAGCGGTTGTTTAGGGACACAGTCCCGTTTCAGGATTGTTGTGTTTTTGCGTGGGGCGGAAGCTAGTATAAATTTTTTCACGATTATAGTGGTTGTTTAGGGACACAGTCCCGTTTCAAGATTATTGTGATTTTTTCGTGGGGCAGCATGATATGGGCTGAAACTAATTCCGCATCTTTTCGCTTCGCAATAACGGAAAGGCGAAAATACTCCGTTAATTTAAAATTTATGCTAAAATGTCCCTAACAAAATAAGGGGAGATTTATGAAAAATTTAAAACTAAACCTGATTATAGCGCTAATGAGCATGGTCATCGCATGCGGCAGTGTATTTGCGGCACAAAAAACAGCGCCGGAGCCGGAATTTATACCGACAATTGACATCCAGCTTCCTGCTCCGCAAACCGAAGGCGGCATGCCGCTTATGGACGCCTTAAAAAACCGGAAAACAGTCCGAACTTTTACATCACAGGAGCTTGATGAACAAACTCTCTCAAATCTGCTCTGGGCGGCTAACGGAATCAACCGCGAAGACGGAAAACACACAGCGCCCAGCGCAATGAACCTTCAAGAGGTTGTGATTTATGCGGTAATGCCCAAAGGCGTGTACTATTATTACCCGAAAGGACATTTTTTAAAGCGCATAATGAAAGAAGACCTGCGCCCGCTCGTCGGAAATGCACCGTTGACGCTTCTTTATGCTGCGAATCTTGCCCAGCAGACAAAAATTAACGCGGCATGTGATATCGGATTCATCGGGCAGAATGTTTATCTTTTTGCTGCTGCAAACGGGCTTGCAACGGTATTTAAAGGAAGCCTTAACACGGCGGCTATTGACCAGAAGCTTGAACTGCGCCTCGGTCAGGAGGTTATGTACGGGCAGTCAATCGGTTATCCGTCTTCCAAGAGAAGATAAATTTTCACAATTATGCGGTGGGAACCGCTGCGCTATTCCTACCCTACTTTCTGTTAAAACTCCTTGTGAATTCCCGTTTTAATAATCTTTCCGAGTAAAAGGTCGGATAAGTTAATTTTTTGCCTCGATTAGCTGCGCTGGAATAGGTCAAAAAATTAACTTACCGACCTTTTACGCTAACGTATCAATAATACCTTCTTGAAGCCTTAACATTGCCGTTTTTATCATAGCCTGTGTTTCCGACCCAGTGAGTGGTGAGATTTTTGTCTTTGTCAAAAATATATTGCTCGGATTTTGAAATATAGTACGCGCTGCCGATAAGATTGCCCTTAAGGTCATAGGTTGCGACGTTGTGCGGGAATGCGAGACGGCTTTTTTTGTCCGTGTAGTCGAGTTTTCCGTCTCTTGTGTAATAATAAGCGCGATAAGGGTCGCTTTTGTAGCGTACGCCGTAAATCCCCGTTGAAAATTTGCACAGCTCCCTGTCTTTGAGGTCAATTTGCCCGTTTAAAATAGCATTCATGTTTTCTTCGTAGTTGGGGTCAATTAAATTTGCGAAAATCAAATCTTTTGAAATATTTTCCGAAACATTATCAAAAGCTGCCGAGCGTGCGCCGTCAATATCCATTGAAACCCCGCCCTGAAGCACAGTTTCGCCGTAACAGGCACAATGAAGCGTTAAAAATATCAAAATTGTAAAAATTTTCTTCATATTCTGATTATTAATGATAAATTTTTAAAAATCATCCTGCGACCGCTTAGATATGCCCGTCTAAAAGTATATATTTTTGATAAAAATAAGCTGTTTTTTGTCATGTTGATTTAAAATATTAAGAATTTTTTTAATTTTTTCAAAAAAATGAATCAGGGGTGAACACTTGGAATAGCCTGATAGGCTGGACAAAAATAATTATGGTGTAACTATTATCTAAAATAATAAGGCATGTGACGTCGCATGTCAATAATAAATTTTTCATGAAGCAGTTTTACAGCCTTAAAATCCGCGCGGGGAGCGGATATAATGCCAATATTATGAAAACATTTAAAGAAGCACTTGGTGCAAAAATCAGAGAATATAGAAAAAGCCGCGGGCTAACTCAGGAAAAGCTTGCCGAGATTATTGATGTGAATCAAAGACAGCTCGTGAGAATAGAATCCGGCGAAAATTATCCGTCAGCCGAAACTTTTGAGAAAATTTGTCTTGCGCTTGAGATTTCTCCTGACGCATTTTTCAAATTCGAATGGCAAATTAAAGAAAAGATTATGAAAACCGGCACTTACAATGTTCCTGTGTTGAGCCTTGTCAAAAAGGACGAAAATGTGACGGTGAAAACAGAATCGCCTGCTTTGAAAAAGGAATTCAGCAAAAAGCGTACCTTCCCGTCAAGCAAATCCGAACTTTCAATGATAGAAACAGCAAGAAAAATCGGCACTCCGATAAAAGTTCAATATTTTGACGGGCGCCAGCGTGACGGAATAAAAGTTTATAATCCCGACGGAACGATTGAAACGCTTGTTTCTCAAGAAGATATCAAACAATTCAAAATTTATGACGATATTCTGGCTAAAATGAAGAAAATTTCTGCCGACAAACAAAAACTTGAATTCATAAACCTCGCGCTCAACGCTTTTTCAGATAAAGAAGCCTTGCAGGAATTGATGATTACGGTCAAAGGCATGCTGCTTCTTCAGGATAAGTGATTTATAATCTGGATGAGTAAAAGAACGGATATTTGTCTTTGCAGTGACTATGGGGGAGGCTGCTTTGAGCAAAAATTGTTAACATTTTTCCCCGCATAGCCGGAGGAATCGGAACGGAAAAGACAAATATCCATTCTTTTATTTTCACTTTCACTTTTGCGGGATTACATGTTTAATGCATAAGCAAAGATTTCTCCGGCATGGTGGTTGTAGGCGATTCCGTCTTCTTTTGTGAAAAGATTGTTCCAGTGGCTGTTTGCGTCACCGAAAGCGGAATATGATGGGTTGCACATCATCAAATGGTGCGTGTTTGTGTCATATCTGAGCGGAAAAAGGTCATGCATCTGCATAAAACTCGGCAATTTGTCGGCTGCGTGGTTGTAACCGAACAGGCATGAGCGCATGCGGTTTAATCTTTGTTCATAACAGTACCAGCCTTCGTCATTGTCGTTTGAAACTTCGGGCCCGGGGGCGTATTCTCGGCAGTATTTGTATTCTTCAGACCATCTTTTGATGTCTTCAATGTTGTCAGCGTCGCCCCACGCGGTTCCGCAGGTTACGCCCATGCCTTTGTAGCGGTTTATGTCCCAGTCGCAGCGCTCGCCCGCAAAACTCAGGTCATTGCGGTTTGAGCGGCTTCTTATTTCATAAAAAATGTACTGCATAAGCCCGTAATCAGGCGTTTTTCCCACTCCGGTGTAAAAATGGGGCTGGTAGCCGTCAACATGTTTTAGCGAATCAAAGAAAATCGCGTCAAAACCGAGATTTATTGCTTTGACGTTTTCGTTGATGAAAAGCTCGACGTGTTCATCGTTTTCCCATTTAAAAGGTTCATCCGGACGGTCAAAAGAGGCGATTTTGAGCTGGTCTTCGGATATAAGCATGCGAAAACCGGTTTTTAGCCCCCGAAAATGCGCAATATCGTTGAAAGCGCGGATTTGTTCGTCCGGAGAAACCGACGGTGTTTGATTTTCGAGCCCGGGAAGCAGAATATTTGCGCTATATCCGGTGTTGAGGCGGATTCCGTAGAGTGAATTTTCTTCCCATGGGGCTTTGTTGTAGCCGTCGCCGTAAATGTTCGGGAAAAGCTGAGAAAGAATAACACAGTTTGCCCAGCTCCTTGCGGAGGGCGGGATTGCACCCAGAAGCTTTATTGCGCTCAGCATTCCGCCCGAACATTTATTTTTTTGCATTCGTGCAATGGCGCGGTTGTTGATTTCTATGTAATTTGCGTTTCTGCCCCATTTGTCGCCGTAATCCGGGGTTTCGATTTTCGGCGGAAATATCTGATAAAAGAATCCGCTTTCTGTCAGCGTGGAAATCGTTTCGAGGGATTCTTTCAGCGTGCGGTTCAGAAGTGTTGCGGGCGTGATTCTTGCCATCCAGCGTTTGTTTCGGGCATAATCTATCCCGCGGTAGGCGAATTCGTCAGCCCAGTGGTCTTTTTTGAGGATAATTGAGCCTGAAATCGCTTTCAAAAGCTTATTTACAGGCGTGGATTCTTCCCAGAACCGCTCTTTTAGCAGTTCGTAGATGGTATTTTCATAATCCTGAATGTCGAAAACGTTAGATTTGTTTTTTGTATTGATTTTTTGTGCGGCGTTTTTTTCCATACTGACAGTATAGGGGGCATTTTGCCCCGAAACATTGCCGCAAAATACCGTTTTTTAATTTTTTAAACGGTCGATAAACCACCCGATGGGGGGATTTTAAATTTAAGCAATAAATAACCTTATCCCCGTCTTTTTCACCCAATCATGCCCCGAAAAACCTTATCTCAAGCGATAAAGCCAGACGCATTCGGATTCGTCGCCTTCAATTTGCATCCCGTCGGTCAGAAAATCAATATAAACCTCATCATCGCCCGTTGAGCCGAGAATTTGGACTTCATGCGGTTGAAACTCAAAATTTTCCAAATCAACCTTATGCCTGTAAGGTCCTGCGTAGATAGGCAGGTCAGGCCTGCCGATTTCTCCGGTGAGCTTTTTGGCGTATTCGATAATCGCATCGCGAATCGCGTCATTGTACTGATATTTCGCGCTGAGCTCGATATTGTCAAGCACAAGCGCTTCTTCTTCGTCAACATCGGCAATGTAGCACATCGTGTTGCCCACAAATTCCTTTCCGTCCATAACTTCAATGCCGGAAATGCATTTGTTCATGATATATGTCGGAGCGCTCCATTCGTTGCAGCCCGTGCCGACCGCTGTGCAGCAGCCTGCATGATTTCAGAGGAAAAGCGCGTGAGAAATGTTGTTCATGTCGGTTTGGTGGACTTCAAGCTCGACTTCGCCGTCGTTTTTCATGTTTTGCGCGTTTTTGTAGTCGTTTGCTCTGAGTTTCAACATGTGGTTAAGCAGCGTGGTTCTGGCGTTTTCGACTTTTTTGTCATCAGATGATGTGTTCCAGAAGTCTTCTTTGTTCATAAAACATTTTATTGCTTCAATTGCCTTTCCGAGCCGGTCAAATTTAATCG
>OGOC01000992.1_pt1 | contig 25691 bp, 28 predicted proteins | sample 1552561 | NCBI WGS metagenome assembly OGOC01 (sample SAMEA2580148, study PRJEB22360) | human gut metagenome | biome: human gut; feature: human-associated habitat; material: faeces | place: Denmark | collected 2008/2010
TATTTTATAAAAATAAGATTTTTTAAGAAAATCCCCAAAATATCAAAAAACCGCAAAATGTTGACCTACACTGCGTCATGCGCTATTCTTTATAAAATAAAAGAGAATTATTTAGAGGAAAAAATTATCTATCACATACCTAAACTCAGTACCATGAGTTTTTACACAAGCCGAATACTTCAGATTAGTACCTGAGCCGAAACGGCTCTTTTTTTTAGACAAAAAGGCGCTGATTCCTTCCAGAAAAAGCGCCTTTTTAGTAAAACATTATTTTTTTGCTGTTGCTTTTGTTTGTTTTTGCTTGATATCTAATGCAGCGTTATGAGCTAACAGGTAAACCGAGCAGGTTTTATAGTTTTTTATATACCATGCACATTTTTCCTGGGCGCATACTATCTCCATATCATTTCCGGCACTCATTAACGGACATATTGGTATTGACATATTCTTCCTACACTTTCAACTTATCTGCCTGTTTTAACAGGTTGCAGTTTTCTTCTCTGCTTTTTTCGTAATCTTTATAAATTCTTGTACGGTTGATAACTTCATCAAAATCAATCTGATGCGCGTCAAAATCCGGCCCATCAACACAAGCGAATTTGACTTTTCCGCCAACAGTCAACCGGCATGCGCCGCACATTCCTGTTCCATCAACCATAATCGGGTTCATGCTGGCTTCAGTTTTTATCCCTTTATCTCTGGTCAAATCAGCAACAGCGCGCATCATCGGCATAGGCCCGACCGCAATTGCATAATCAATTTTTTCTTTTTTCATCAAGTCATCAAGCACACCGGTAACAAAACCCTTTGTACCCAAAGAGCCATCGTCTGTAGTGATAAAAAGTTCACTACAAGCATCTTTCATTTTGTCCTGCCAGAAGATTAAATCTCTATTTCTTGCGCCCATAATCATATAGACTTTGTTTCCGGCGTCTTTAAAGGCTTTTGCAATTAAATAACACGGTGCAGCACCATATCCTCCGGCAAGGCATACAACAGTGCCGTATTTTTCAATATGTGTAGGTTGACCGAGCGGCCCTACAACATCAGCAATCTCATCACCCTCGTTTAATTGAGCAAGTTTTTTTGTAGAATAGCCGACAGCCATGAAAACTATGGTCAATTCGCCCTTTTCGCGGTTGTAATCAGCGATGGTGAGGGGAATTCTTTCGCCATTTTCATCAACTCTTAATATAATAAACTGCCCTGCCTGCGCATTTTTCGTAACAAATGGCGCGTCAATGGTCAGTTCGTACTGGTTTGAGCACAATTCTTTTTTTGCTAATATTCTATATCCCACTTTTATTGATTTCCTTTAATATTTTTAGATTTTCATACAACAGAATAACATTTATCGCTGTTTCTGCCAACCCTATTTTTTCAATGCATCAGCACCCGAAACGACCTCGAGAATTTCACCCGTAATAGCGGTCTGGCGCACTTTATTGTAATCAATTGTCAGAGTGCGAATCATTTCATCTGCATTGTTCGTCGCTGAGGACATTGCCATCATTCTGGCAGCAAGTTCACTTGCAACTGCCTCAAGCAGCGCCTGATAAATGATGTTCGAAATATACATCGGCACCAATTTTTGCAAAATATGGTTCATATCGGGCTCAAAAATCATCAACGGGTCAATTGTATGTGCTCCGGCGGTTTCTTCCATCTCAGTTTTCTCAACAGGAAGAACCTGCCAGTCAGAAACCTTGTATGACATCATATTTTTGAAGCGAGTTGTGATTACTTCGATATTATCAATAACTCCGCCCACAAGTGCAGCTGCCATATCTTCGGCAATAACAATTGCGTTCGAAGAATTGGGCTCACCCGAGATTGAAGTGTATTTTTTTACAATTTCAAAGCCTGCAGATAGCTCTTTTCTTCTCAAAGAAGAATAACCTTTCTGTCCGACAACAAAAACCTTAACATCAAGCCCTTGCTCTTTCAAAGCGGCGATTTTGTTCAATGCGTATCTTATAACGTTTGCGTTATAAGCACCCGCGAGCCCTTTGTTAGAAGTAATAACAAGCAGTCCGACGGTTTTTATGTAGCGGGTTTTCAAAAGTTCGGGATAATTATCAATTGCGCGTTCTATTTTCAAGCCGGTGCCTGAAAAATCACCGTCAGAAGAAGCCAGCGCTCTCGAAAACGCCTGTGCAATTGCTTTTGCAAAAGGACGGGCTGCTTTTACGCGGTTTTCTGATTTTTTAACCTTTGCAGCCGCAACCATTTTCATCGCACGCGTAATTTTCTGCGTGTTTTTAATACTGGTTATTCTGTCTTTTATATCTAATAAATTTGGCATTTTTTGTCCTTTTTGATTTTGTCATGCTAAACTTTTTTCAGAATCTTGCATAAAGCCGCATAAATTTACGCAACGCTGATAAGATGCTGAAACAAGTTCAGCATGACAGATAGATTTAAGCACTGAATACTGACGATTTGAACGTATCAAGGCTTTCTCTAAGCTGTATTTTGTCTTCATCGCTAAGAGCAGCTCCGGAATTGAGTTTTGATTCAAGCTCGGAAAGGTTTGATTTGAAATATTCAAACCATTCTTTTTTGAATTGAGCGATTTTGTTGTTGTCAATATCGTCAATTATTCCTTCGTTTGCCGCAAAGAGGATGCTAACCTGCTCTGCAACACTCAAAGGTGAATATTGAGGCTGTTTCAGTACTTCTGTAAGTTTCTGGCCTCTCAAGAGCTGATCTCTGGTTGCTTTGTCCAAATCGCTTGCGAATTGAGCAAAAGCTTCCAATTCTCTGAATTGTGCAAGGTCAAGTCTTAATTTTCCGGCAACCTGTTTGATACCTTTTGTCTGAGCAGCACCGCCAACACGGGAAACCGAGATACCGGCGTTGATTGCAGGTCTGATACCCGAGTTAAAGAGGCCTGTTTCAAGGAATATCTGACCGTCTGTAATTGAAATAACGTTCGTCGGGATGTAAGCTGAAACATCGCCTGCCTGTGTTTCAATAATTGGCAAAGCAGTGATTGAGCCGCCACCGAGTTTGTCATTCAGTTTTACAGCACGCTCAAGAAGTCTTGAGTGCAGGTAGAAAACATCACCGGGGTAAGCTTCACGTCCCGGCGGACGTCTGAGAAGCAAGCTCATTGCACGGTAAGCCTGAGCCTGTTTTGTAAGGTCATCAAATACAATCAGAACGGCTTTTCCCTGCTCCATAAACTCTTCTGCCATCGCCATACCAGCAAAAGGAGCGATGTATTGGAGCGGAGCCGGCTCGTCAGCAGTCGCTGAAACAATAATTGAATAATCCATTGCGCCGTAATCTTCCAGTTTCTTGGCAAGCTGCGCAACAGTCGAAGTTTTTTGCCCGATTGCAACGTAAATACAAATTACATCCTGACCTTTCTGGTTGATGATTGTATCGATTGCAATAGCGGTTTTACCGGTCTGTCTGTCGCCGATAATCAACTCTCTTTGTCCGCGCCCGATAGGTGTAAGCGCGTCAATCGCTGTCAAGCCGGTCTGTAGAGGTTCATGAACTGATTTTCTGGTAACAATCCCCGGAGCTACACGCTCAACAGGTCTTGTTTTTTCATAATGTATGTCACCTTTGCCGTCAACAGGGCGTCCGGTCGGGCTTACAATACGTCCGATTAAGCCATCGCCTACAGGAACAGAAGCGATTCTTCCGGTAGCTTTTACGGTCATTCCTTCTTTGATTTGCGTGTATTCACCGAGGATTACGACGCCGACGTTATCTTCTTCAAGGTTTAGTGCGATACCAAGAGTTCCTTTTCCGTCATCAAATTCAACGAGCTCGTTTGACATTGCATTTCTCAAGCCGTAAACACGGGCAATCCCGTCACCGACCTCGAGAACCGAGCCGATGTTAGAAACTTCCATTTCCGAAGAATAGTTTTCGATTTTCGCTTTGATTATGGAAGTAATTTCATCCGGTCTTATTGTAGCCATTTTACTTATCCTTTTAATTGTATCTTCAATTTATTTCCCTCGCCTCAGGGAGAGGGGGGCGGGGTCACAGCCCCATTTTGCATATTTTATGCCAGTTTTCTTTGCAAACTTTCGAGTTTGCGGGCCATTGAGCCGTCGATTGTTTTGTCCTGGATTTTCAGAATCATTCCTGCGATAATTTCGGGATTAATCGAATAATCAAGCACAACCGACTTTTTCAGCCTGTTTTCGAGTTTGTTTTTCAGGTTTTCTTTCAAATCCTCATCGACCTCGACCGCAGAAACGACCTCAACGCGCAAAATATTCTTTGCTTCGTCCAGCCCCTTTTCAAAGCAGTACAAAATCGTGTCAATGAGTGAGAATTTATTTCTTTCGACAAGAATATAAAGAAGATTGAGCACATCAGGCGCAATCTTTCCGTCAAAAATGTTTTTAACAGCGTCTTTTTTCTCGGAAGCAGGGATTATCGGGTGATTCATGAAATTTTTGAACTCTTCAGAAGAATCGTAAGCGTCGCATACGGTCTTAATATCCTCGTGGAATTTATCCAGTTCGTTTTTGGATTTTGCAATCTCAAGAATCGCATCCGCATATCTTTTTGCGGGTGCAATGAGCTTATTATCAATGTTTTTAGCCGAATTTGCCATTTAAACTTCCAGTCTGTCTATGCTGTTGATAAAGTCACTAATAAATTTTCTATGGAGTTCTTTGTTGCCGTCAAAAGCACGTTTAACCTGCCTTTGAGCAACATCGACAGAAGCTTTACTAACATTTTTCATCAAAGAAGATTGAACCTGTTTTTCTTCTGCCTCGAGCTGTTTTTGGGCATTTTCTTTGATTGAAGCAACGAGTTTTTCAATTTCATCTCTGGATTTTGCTTCAAAAGCCTTTGCTGTTGAGTCTGCTTTTTTAAGAATCTCATCAAGCTCAGCCGGAAGATTTTCAAGCGATTTTTCTACCTTATGAAAAGCTTCTTCCGCCTCTTTTTTGAGATTATCCGAGGATTCAACAGATGCCTGAATATCACGCCTCTGGGCTTCCATTGCTTCGGGAAGTTTCAGATATTTCATCAAAATAGCAAAGAAAATCACAAGAATCGTGAAGTTAAATGCGTTTGAATTAAGTATATTTGACCAGGAAATATCAAGCATTTTGTCTTATTACCTCTTCAACCTCGCCGGCAGCCAGCGGTTCAAAAGCAACGCCCTCTCCGATGAGTTTTGTTGTTATATTGTTGGCAATATCAGCAACATTGTCACGGAAACCGAAATAAACACTGTTTTTTTCATTATAAAGGTCGTTTTTTTGCCCCTCGAGCATTTCGCTCATTTCGGATTTTGTGCCGTTTAAGGCTTTTGATTTTTCGTTTTTAATAGCTTCTGTTTTAGCCGCAACAATATCACGCGATTTTCTGTGAGCTTCGCCGATTTTTCTGTCTTTTTCTTCAAGAAGCGCATTCGCGTTTTTACCATGCTCGTCCGCTGCAAGTTTGTTGTTATTAATATATTCCTGACGCTTTTGCATAATCGCAAGAACCGGTTTATACAAAATCTGGTTCATAATAATAACGAATATTATGAAGCTGACTGCTGATACTAATAATGTTGCATTAAATTCCATTTTTGTTCCTTGTTAATTTGTTGATTCGGGCATTTTGCCGCAAATCCTTGCCATATTAAGGCATTTTCGCATTTATGAGCGCCAGACGAAACTTTTGCCCTTGATAGCTCTGCGGTGCGCTTGCTCCTCGCGTTAAATAAACCTCCGGCAGCCACCCTGCGCTCCTTGTTGCGGTGCGTTAACCAATCATTCCGCTCAATTTCATAGCGATGAACAAGCCGTAAATTGCACAAGCTTCAGCAAGAGCAGCACCGAGAAGGAAGAAACCTACTGCTTTACCTGCGATTTCGGGTTGCCTGGAAATTGCATCCAAAAGACCTTTTGTTGCTACGCCGATACCCAAACCTGCACCGATAGCACCGAATCCGATTGCAAGACCTGCACCGATATCAGCCAGACTGCCTGCTACTGTTGCCAATTGTTCTACTGCCATAATTTTCTCCTTTTTTATTTTCGATTGTTTTATTTTATTCTTGACCGGCTTCGCCGGAGATTCCGAATCGGTTTCGGAATGACATTTTTTTGTTTTCGCTCCCTCGCTTTGAGGAAAGCGATTTTTTAGTGTTCTTCTTCAGCAGTTGCAAGAGCTACGTAAGCAGTTGCAAGCATTGTGAAAACCAGAGCCTGTACGAAAGCAACAAAGACCTCGAATAGCATAATCGGCAGAGGCAGAAAATAAGCAAAAATGCCTACAAAAGCCGCTACGAGAAGCTCTCCGGCCAGAATATTGGCAAAAAGCCTGAGTGCAAGCGTAAACGGGCGGATAACCATCTCTGCAAGCTCAACAATTGCTTCGACAATGTCGATAGGGTTGAAGCTGCGAAGAAAATATCTTATGCCCTTAGCTCTTACGCCCTGATATACATAATAAATCAGAACCAGAATCGCCATCCCTGCCGTCATGTTAATATCATTGGTCGGAGAAGCGAGTTCGCCCTGTTTAAGATGATATATTTTCCACGGAATTTGTCCCATGAGGTTTGCAGTAACAATAAAAAGGAACAATGAAGCAATCAGCGGAACATGCTTTGCTCCGGATTTTCCAATCATAGATTCTGTCAGCCCGCCAAAGAAACACATTATCTTTTCGGCAACTGTTTGCAATGTACCGGGTACCAGCGAGAGTTTTCTGGTCGCGAGCACCGCAAATAAAATGAGCACCGCCATAGCAATCCACATGGTAATAAGAGTATCCATGTTTACGCTCATATTGTGACCTAAATTTACTATCCAATGGCCTTCTGACATTACTAATCCTTTTTGTTAACCCTCTATATAGCCATGCTATATTTTTGATTATAATACAAAAAATAAAAAGGGGTAAATTTATTTTTTTCAATGTGGATTTTAGGTTTTTAAGATATTTTGAGGCCGCACCTATTCCGCATTCGTACGCAATAATAAAGTATTGCAACGAATGCTCGTTCTCCGAATTGGGAAGATTGAATTTATAAAAAAACAGACGCTATACTTGAGTATAACGCCTGTTTTTTGTAAAGATTCTAATTATTTAAACTTAAATCCGCCTTTAAGGACAGTAGCGGCTTTTCCCTGTGGGACGAATTTCCAGCCTCTTGATTTGCTGAGATTTCCGTCGTTAGCCGGGTGCAAATTACCGGACTGAGCGCCTGTTATCTGGCTATTGTCACCTTCAACATCACCGATTGCGCTATTTCCGGTTCCTTGATTCGAGCTGCCTCCTGTACTACCGCCGGTGCTGCCACCGGAACTACCGCCAGAGCTACCTCCTGTACTACCACCGCTGCTGCCGCCCGAGCTACCTCCAGTGCTACCTCCGGAACTACCGCCAGAGCTACCGCCCGAGCTGCCTCCGGAACCGCTGCCAGAACCGCCTGAGTCGCCTGAACCACTGCCACCGCCGTCATCAGATCCATCGTCCGGTGTCAGAATCGGTCTGTCAGGGAGTGGAATCGGATTTTCTGGATCCAATACCGGTGTATCAATAGTAGGGTTAGATGGGGTAGGGTTTGAAGGAGTTGAAGGCTTGGAAGAACCACCTCCACCGCCTCCGCCGCCACCACCGCCGGCGGTGAATCTTTCTTCATTGACGGCAGTATTTGTTTCGTTATGGTGTTGCCAGATATCATCTCCCTGCATTGTCGGAGTTTCTGTATACATATTGGAGACCGCCATTGCTTTAGGCACAAACATCTCATTCAACAAGGCAAGAACGCCTGCTGTGTCATCGGAATCATCTTCAACTTTTTGCAGAATGAATTTGTAGATATCGACGTCAATCTGGTTCGGAGCTGCCGACCCGTTTACGTCAATATAATAGTCATCGCCGCTGTTTGCAATAACAACCTTGTCTGCGAGCACAACAGCACTGGTCAAACCGTTAATAGAACCTGCAAAGCAGTCGGAAATATTGCTTGAGTCGCACTTTTTGATTGTTTTTAGCTGGGGAACGATGTATTTCTGGAATTTGTCGCCGGTCCAGTTATCAATCGGGCCGTTATCAACGATAGCACCGTCAAGCGAAGCTTCCAAAGACTGATATCCCTTTTTCAACTGTGTAGTAGTCTGTTCATTAAAAGATTGTTTTTTAACGACCGGAATCGTTATGCCGGCGATGATAGCCAGTATTGCGATAACAACAAGGGCTTCAGCCAGCGTAAATGCTTTTCGTTTCTTTTTCATCGACGCACCTTTCTATTTTTAATTACATTACCAGGCGGTAATTTTCCATCCGTTTTGAACCAGAGTCTCAGTACTTTCTCTATCCGCAGCTAAATTTGAGCTAGCCGGCTCAATTTTTAATGTAACGCTTCCGTCCTCGTCATCGACGATTCTTTTTAGCTCAAATTTGTAGATATCTACGCCCTCAAGGTTCGGTTCATCAGGGCCGTTAGCGTCAACGTACAAATTTGCATTATTTGCGCCGATAGAAACACCATCTGCGAGGAGATAAGAAGAAGTTACTGTTATGTCATCCGATTTAAAGCAATCAGAGCCGGAATCTGTATAATTAAGTTCGGGCACCATTTTTTGTGAAAAAATATTAGCAACAGCCCAGTCTTCAAATTTAAAATCCTTTGCAATCGCCCTGTCAAGGGCTCCGTTGAGGGCAAGATAACCTTTTTTTGCGCCTACTTCTATCTGTGCTCTAAAATTATCCCTTTTCAACACAGGAACGCACAATGAAGCTATGATAGCAACTATAGTCAAAGCAATCAATGCTTCTGCAAGGGTAAATGCTTTAAATTTATTTAATTTGAACATGAAGTTCCTTTCTGTACGAGTTTTCTCAGGTTAATATATTGTGCCACTTCTTTGCCCAGAGAATCAACACTGCTCAGGTATGGTGAATCAATATGAGAGTGATAATCAAGTTTCGGGTCGATTATGTAGACAGTAGGGAATGCAGAAATTTTATATTCCTTTACAAGCCCTTCGTTTTTTGGGTTTTCAACATCAACGAGCACCACATTTATATCGCCGCGGTAGATATTTCTGACTTTATCAAGTTTGGGCATGAATTTTATGCAATATGTGCACCAGTTTGCATAAAACACTGTCAAAATCGGCAAATCCTGCGATTTTGCCTTTTCATAAGTCATTCCGATATCATAATCAGACGGTCGCATGTTGCTTTTAGGCAGAATAGCCATGCAGCTTTTAACCGAAAAACCGACCAGTATTAAAACCAAAATTGCTATTAATGTTTTCTTTATCATAGTTTCGCTCCTTTAGGCACCACGGTCACGCCGTTCGGAGAAACGTAGAATCCACGCGCCAAATCTTCTTCCTTATCAAATCCAATCTTCGTATATGCGGGAATATCAACATTTTTGTCAATAATCGCCTTAGAAATATGAGAATGCCGCCCGACATTGACATTCTCCATCAATATCGAGTCCACAACGCTCGAAAAGCTGTTAATTCTAACCTTGGGAGAGAGAATACATCTGGACAGAGAGCCGCCGGAGATTACACAACCCTCGGAAACCATTGAGTTCGTAGCCATACCGCGTCTTTCGAGTTCTTCCCAGATGAATTTTGCCGGAGGATAGTTGTAATTAAACGTTCTCAACGGCCATTCTTTAGAATACAGGTTTAACTCCGGATCATATGCTAGCAAATCCATATTTGCCTGCCAGTATGCGTCGATGGTTCCTACATCACGCCAGTAGCCGCGCTCGGATTCTTCCATACCCGGGAAAGTATTCTTTGCAAAGTCATAAACAAACACCCTGTCGCCCTGTTTGAGCATTGAGGGGATTATATTTTTGCCAAAATCATGGTTGGAATCGGATTTTTGCGCATCATTTTCCAGTTCCATGATTAATTTATCTTTTTTAAATATATAATTTCCCATAGAGGCGAGGCATTTTGTTTCATCGCCGGGGATGTGCTTGGGTTTTGTTTTTGGTTTTTCCACAAACGCGGTAAGACGCCAGTTTTCATCAACCTCCATTATTCCATACTCACCCGCTTCTTCTATGGGGATAGGAATAGCTGAAATTGTTAAATCAGCGTTGTTTTTTGTGTGATAATCGAGCATTTGAGCCACATTCATTTTATAAATATGGTCACCGCCGAAAACGCAAATATTTTCGCAATCTTCATCCTTTATATGATGAAGATTCTGATAAACGGCGTCAGCAGTACCCTGATACCAGTGTCCGTCAATTCTCATCTGGGCAGGAACAAGGTCGACATACTGGTTAATGATAGGAGAGAGCGGCCAGCCTCTTGCTATATGCTTGTTCAGAGAGTCCGATTTGTACTGTGTAAGTATTTTCAGCTTATAAAAGCCGGAATTTATGAAGTTATTAATAACAAAATCAATAATTCTATACCGTCCGCCAAAAGGGACAGCAGGCTTTGCTCTGTCTCTGGTCAGCGGATAGAGCCTTTTCCCTTCACCACCCGCAAGAATCATGACCAGACTGTCTTCAATTGCCATAGTGCTCCTAACTATTTTTCAACACAAATTATATATAAATAATAACACATTTTTGATATAGTTGATAGTCCAAACGAAATAAAAATTTTCATCATCCTGCTATTTAACCCCCAAAATGCAAAATTATATACAGTTGTACAATTTATTAAATTTTTTGCCGCAGGTAATATTCTCGTAAAGTCAAAGGAGGAAATGAGGAATGTACAATTCTATAATTCAGGCGCAGTGCGTATCAATGGAAAAACTGGAACATTTGTTTATTGATTTGGAATACACAAAATCAACAAATAAAAGCACAGCTCTTTACCGCAGCAGAAGTTTTAATCAGAAAAACAAAAAATATCTTCAATTCGACGAGGTAAAAGAAGCACTTCGCGAGGTGAACAAAAATGATTTGAAATACATATATTTTGTGGGGAAAGATCCGCTTTCCCATACGGATTTTAACCAGATTCTGCGCCTGTGTTTGAATTATGCACCTGTCACAATTTATACGGATGGAAATTGCATTAACGACAAAAAAGCTAGATTCCTCAAACGCGTTGAAGACGAGGGAACAAACGAGATTATTTTTAAAATTTATATAAATCATTTTGACGAAAAAACAAACGACGAAAGAACCTCGCGCGGCTCGTTCAGAAAGGCAATGCACGCTATCAGTTCACTCAACAAATACGGTTTTAACCCGATTCTTGCAATTTTGAAAAGAGAGGGCGATCAAAATCCGATTCAAGGCTTCAAAGAGCTCGGCATAAAATTCGGATTCGAAACCGAAGATATAAATTTCTGCATTATTCCGGAATCAATAACAGAAGAGGGTTCTGACTGCATTCCTGCCGGCAAGTCAGACATAGAAAGCCTCAATCTCGACTGCAAATGCTCAAGAATGCTTACGAAAAACGGTGTATATAACTGTCCACTGCTCGCAAACGATTATCGAGGAAGATGTGGGGGCAGTTTAAAGGATTTTAGCAACAGAGCTTATTTAGAAACTCCGTACTGTGCAAAATGTGTTGAAAACGGGCATAATATTTATGTGAACCAATGGGAATAAACCAAAAAGACCGGACAATAAATCCGGTCTTTTTATAGTTCTATGCATTTTTAGCCTGTTCATATTGATCTTCAGTGATTTCGTATCCGTTTTTATCAAAATAAAAGAAAATTTTCGGATTTTTATAGATTCTTTTTGAATAACCGTTTGCCAGAGTTTCTACTGCCGGAAATTTTGTAAGATCTATTTTTTCTTTTGTTTCTGATTTAGTAGTCTTTGCGGGTGCTGCAGCTTCTTTTTTAGCTTTTCCAAGGTAGCCGCCGTTTTTATCGTAATGTCTTATGCCGCTGCCGCCATTCCACCAGGAGCCGAAATCGTATGACATATCAAATGAACCGTCCGGATAAGTTTTAACGACTTTGAATTCGCCGCCGCTTCTGAAAGTGCTCTGAGCTCTTTTAAGTGCATCTGCTGCAGGTTGTTTATTGTCAGCAGAAGGCACTGTTTTTGCCGAAGATTGAAGAACAAACGGCTCATGGAACAAGCCGTCATTAGAGCAAGCTACATGTTCAAATTTGCCATCTTTGCCTAATTTATAGATTTTACCGTCTTTATCAATAAACTGCCCTTTTCCATAGGGTTTTACGTCTTTCATTGTAATCGCAGCAGCTGCTTTTTCGCTCTGTTCAATAATTTCGTCCTTGACCTCTGCCGGTTTTACAGGCGGAACTGGAGCAGCAGATCTGCCGAGTTTGTTATCACGGAGGAGTGTTCCGTCTTCCTGCATTATGTAGTATTTGTTTTCAGCCCTGTTTACGTAGCGTTTTGTTGCTGCATCGTATTCATAAGTAAATGTTTTACCAGATTTATCGCTCTTAATTGAAAATTTAGTAATCATGCCGTCTGCATTCTGCTCAAAATCCTCAAGTTTACCGTCGATTGCGCCGTTCGGGTTGTTAGGGTTTGTTACTTTGAGCTGTGATCCCTTTTTATAGCCTGTTTCTTCTTCTGCGGCTTCTTCAACCGGTGTTTCTTTGACAGGAGCATTTTCGACAACTTCTTCTGGGGCTTCATCAACGACTTCTTCGACTGTTTCAACAGGTTTTTTAGCCTGCGGAAGAATTTCGTCGAGTTTTTTGTTAAATTCAGCTGTTCCGACGCCGGCGCCATATTTATCGAGTTTTTTGTCGATTTCGGCAATCAATTTTTTGATTTTCTGACCTTCCTTCAGGTCAGGCACATCTCTGCCGATGGCGGCAGAGTACGCATATTCCAGCGCGAAACGCTGTTCAGTCAACTCCTGAACCTCGCGGCTGCTGCCTTTGAGAGTAATAGGGTTTGACATGTTGTCTTTTGTCAGTTTTTTCGACTTAATTTTTGCATCATAGCGTCCATCGCCATCATAGTCGATTACTGTATATTTTCCGACTTTTTTTGTGGCGGTATTTTCTTTATCAAATTCTTTATAAGAGTATTTTATGTCTTTTGAGTTGAAATTTATGGTTTCGTCATATCTACCGTCGCCATCGTAGTCAACTCTGACCTTATTTCCTTTGACATCAACTGTTGTTTTCTTCAAATCATACTTTTCGACGAACGATTGAAGTGCTTTGTTGTTGAAGTTAAAACCAATTGACATAAAATTCTCTCTTTCTCTCATTAATACTCTCTATACTCTTATAAAGTATTTTCCTTAAATAAAATTGCCATAAAAAATATATACTTATTCAAAAATACAAGATTTATCGCACTTTTGCGTGCTTTACAAAACTTAATAAAACTTTTTCAAACAATTTTTGAACATTTTTTGAAAATATTCGTTATAGTATATGTAAGGAAAAACAATATGAACAAAAAAACTTGTAACGGTTATGAAAGCGCATTCACTTTTATGAGTGAAGAAGACTTCAAAAAACATCTTGAAGAATGTGAAGAATGCAGACTTGAGCATGAAAAGATGCAAAGGGTTTCCGAGCTGATTCAAGAAGCAAAACCTTATTTACTAAAAGAAAGCAAAAAGAAAAAAACATTCTTAAAAGCAGCCTGTGCGGCATTTGTTGTGTTCGTGATGGGCGGATGCTATTCGATGTTTATGATGACAGGGTTTTATGACGAGATTGTTGCGCAAAACACGCCATCAATTGAAGAAATGGGGCTTCCTGTCGATGAGTACGGATTTTTATTGGTAAACTAATGAATTTAAAAGAATTGATTAACGGTAATTACGTTAAAAATATCATAAAAAACATAACAGGCGAGTACAACGAGGATCTTGAGCAGGAAGCCTGCGTAAAAATATGGAAAAATTCAGAAAAATACAAAGAACAGGGCAATCTAAAAGCCTGGGTAAGGACGGTGACAGCCAACGTAACAAAAGACTACCTTAAATCATCAGCACACAAAATGTCCCAGCAAACAGTCAGTGACGAGGAAATACTGATAGAAATCAGGGATAAAAAATCAACTCCGGAAAATGAACTGGTCAGGCGTGAGCGCCAGAAAACAATTTCTGCCGCAATAAATTCGCTAAAGCCAAAACTCAGAGAGATTATCATCCTCTATGAGATAAAAAACTGCTCGTACGAAGAAATAGCACAAAAACTCAAGTGTCCAATTGGTACTGTAAAATCACGTTTATATAATGCAAAGAAAGAGCTTGCCGAACAACTGCGGGAGCTGCTTTAGAAAGGAAAAACAATGAAAAAATCACTCGTATTGGCCGGAATCACCGCATTCCTGCTCTCATCAACAATGTCAATTTCTCAGGCTGCAGAAACAACAACCCAAATGCCCCAAAAGCCTGCTAACTGTGAATGCCAGCAGAAAAAACGGCCCGATTTCAAACGTCCGCCTCACAAAGGCCCGAACCTCGATGAAGAACTCAGCTTAACCGAGGCTCAAAAGAAACAGGCTGAGGATTTAAGAATGAAAGGTCATGACAAAATCAAGCCAGTTATGGAAAAAATGAAAACCAAACATGAAGAAATAAGAAAAATTAAAGAGGACACAACTCTTACAGAAGAACAAAAAACTAAAAAAATCGAACCTTTAAAGGCGGACATCAAAAAGTTAAAACTCCAGGCAAAAACTATCCGTCAGGACAATATGAAAGAATTTGAAGCAATTCTTACGCCTGACCAAAAGACAAAATTCGAACAAATCAAACAGGAAGGCAGAGAAAAGTTCAAAAAAGAACACCAGAAGCGTCAAGGACGCCCCTGCCCTCCGCCAGAAGCACGTTAATTCATCCGAACCAATAATAAATCCAAAGCCCTCGAAGATTCGGGGGCTTTTTCATAATTATTAAGAATTATCTTTGCCGCATTGCGCACTAAAAACCGATTAACATCGACAATTCTGAAAACGGATATCCGAATATTTTCGCAACTTCCGGATTTGTGAGCTTACCCTGATATGTATTTACCCCTTTATAAAGCTCGGGAGTTGATTTTACAGCTGCAATAAAGCCTTTGTTTGCAAATTTCAAAACGTAAGGAAGAATGTGGTTGTTCAAAGAAATTGAAGCTGTTCTGGCAACAAGTCCGGGGATATTCGGCACTGCATAATGAATTACGCCGTATTTTTCAAAAACAGGGTCGTCAATTGAGGTGGGTGAGTCAATTGTTTCGAAAATTCCGCCCTGATCGATAGACACGTCTGCAATTACCGCACCTTTTTTCATTGATTTAACCATTTCTTCCGTGATTAACTTCGGCGCTTTTTTAGAGTGGAGCAATACGCCGCTTATCACCAAATCCGCTTCTTTAATGAGCTTTTTGAGGTTATATTCGTTAGACATCGCAGTAGCAACAGCGCCGTGGAAGACTTCTTCAGCATGAGCAAGTTTTTTCGGGCAAATATCGAGCAAAGTAACATGCGCACCCATGCCCGACGCCACTCTCGCGGCATTCAGCCCGACCACACCGGCTCCGACAACTACCACTTCCGCCGGCATTACGCCCGCAACGCCGCCGATTAGAGTACCGTAGCTGTTTTCGCCGATTTGCAGGTACTGAGCGCCGATTTGGACGGACATTTTTCCGGCAATTTCGCTCATCGGGCGAAGCAAAGGCAAAGAACCATCAGGGAGTTCTATTGTTTCGTAAGCGATTGCCGTAATTTTCTTTTTAAGCAGCACCTCCAAAAGTTCCGGCTCCACTGCAAGGTGAAAATATGTAATAATCGTCTGACCGGTTTTAAAAAGCGCAAATTCCCCGGTTTGGGGTTCTTTTACTTTTACAATTATCTCAGATTTTGAATAAATTTCTGCAGAATTATCCAGAATCTTTGCGCCAACCGCCTCGTACAAAGAATCATCAAAACCTATTGCCGAGCCCGCATTTTTTTCCACATAAACCGTATGCCCGTTTTTCACAAGCTCCTTAACTGACGATGGGATGAGAGATACACGCTTTTCGCCGTTTTTAATCTCTTTAGGCACACCAATAATCATAAGACCTCCGGATTCTAGACGTTTGTAAGGGATTTCATTGCAGCATCAATTTCTTCGAGAATCATATTCGCAGCAACAACAGGGTCATCCGCCGAAGTAATAGGCCGGCCTACAACCATAAAATCAACACCTGCACGAATCGCGTCAGCAGGGGTTACAACCCTTATTTGATCGTTAACAACAGACCAGGTCGGGCGGATTGCGGGACAAAGTATAATAAAATCATCATCAAACTCCTGACGGATACGTTTTGACTCTGATGCGCTGGCAATTACGCCGTCGATTTTTGATTCTTTTGCGAGATACGTAAGATGAGCTACATATTCATCAATATTCATTTTAACATTCAGCTCTTCGGTCAGCGTTCTTTGCCCGAAACTCGAAAGCAAGGTTACTCCGAGAATAGTCGGCATAGGTTTTTCATATCTTTTTGCTGTTTCACGTGCGACTTTTACCATAGAGGTAAGCATTTTTGACCCGCCCGCAAGATGGGCATTAAAAAAGCTCACACCGCGTTTTACGAGGTTGGAGCTTGCTTTTGCAACAGTGTTGGGAATATCGTGGAATTTCCCGTCAAAATATACTTCGCCGCCAAGACGTTTAATCGTATCAATAGCTTCATAAGCGCAGGATGTGAATAACTGCGGTCCAACTTTAAAAAATCCTACATAATCCTTTAACAAAGTAACGAGTCTTTCGACTTCTTCTATTGAATCCACATCCAGAGCCAGCACCAGTCTGTCTTTGGGGGATAAATTTTTATTGCTTAAAGCCATGCTGTATCTACCATATTCCCCTAATTGCAACAATTTAATATAACATTTTTAACAGTCTATTGCAAGAACCCTGCGATTAAACAGAGCTGCCTGCAAGCACAGGCCAATCTCTGCTGTTATTAACCTTAAAAAGCCCGCTGTAATCACGATTCGGGTCGAGTTTTATGGTGTTTATGAGCTTTCTTTTGGGCGACATAATTTGAATTTCTGAAACAGAGCCGTTTTGCCGGTATTTTCCACGCTCTATGCGCACAAGTTTGTGTGAGCAGTCATAAACATATTTTTCTGCCGGAAATTCTTTATTTTTGTAGTAATAAACAACTTCAAACGGATTACCCTTTTCCAAAGGACGGTTATAGACCGATTTCAAATATGTTTGGGAACGATTTTTTCCGGACGGGCCAATCTGCCTTCTATAATAGCCCGAGCCCAAAACCTCGTTTATGAGTGTTTTTCCATCAGCGTCCCATACCTCCACCTTGTAGGGCCCCTGTGCATTATGGAAAGTTTTAATATGCTTGATAAGGTTGTCGTTTGCGTCTGTAATAACGCGGTTAAAACACTTTACAGCCTGTTTTGAGCGCTTTACTTCTGCGGAATCAGCCCCGAACTCAGTATATTTTTTTATTTTAAGGTACAAATTCCCCGCAGCATCTCTTAATTCGCCGTAGAGGTTGCCAATTTTTTTGTATTTGAGGTTTCGAGGGGCACCGTAAAAAATATCATCGGTTATTTTTGAGGCCAGAGAAGGCTGAACAGGCTGGGGGATAATTTTCACTATATCCCTTTTTCCTTTAAACGAATTTGAATAATTAGGTCTAACAGAATCTACTTTCATACTTTTTCTCTATCTTATAAGTGTTAAGCCTAAAATCTCTGAAAAAAATTTTTTTGCCTTTTTTACGAAACAGCTGCAACAAAAATTAACATCTCGAAAAGACCTCAACATCGAGTGACTCCATTGTATTTGTTAAAAAATACGCTGCACTGGCAATCATAGAGGCGTTATCAGTGCAATATTTCATCGCAGGTGCATAAATTTTATAGCCTTTTTCTCTCAGAGCAAAAAATTTATTCCTTATTTCCGAATTCGCAGCAACCCCGCCACCCAGCACAATTTGTTTTATATTATATTTTTCAGCGGCTTTGAGCGTTTTTCCGAAAAGCGTAGAAGTTATGCACTCCTGAAAGCTTGCTGCAACATCTTCTTTAGGCAGCGGGCTGCCATCCTGTGTTAATTTTTTACACAAATTCAACACCGCAGTTTTCAATCCCGAAAAACTAAAGTCAAATTCCCCCTGGAGCTTGGCTTTCGGGAGAACATAGGCTTTGGGATTGCCGTTTTGCGCCATTTTATCGAGATTTACCCCACCGGGATAAGGAAGCCCCATCAGTCTTGCGACCTTGTCATAGACTTCGCCGGTTGCGTCGTCTATTGTTTCGCCGATTATCTCCTGTTTCTGGTAAGAATCAACCTTTATAATCTGCGTATGCCCTCCACTCACAAGCAATGCAAGCATTGGCGGCTCTAAATCCGTATCGAGATAATTTGCGCAAACATGCGCGTTAAGATGGTTTACACCGATAAAAGGCTTGTCATGCGTCACTGCAAAGGCTTTTGCAGCGTTCAAACCAACCAAAAGCGACCCCACAAGCCCCGGGCCAACGGTAGAAGCAACTGCCGTGAGCTCTTCTGGCTTCATATTGGCTTCTTCCAGCGCCTGATTTATCACCAGAATCACGGAATCAAGGTGCTCTCTGGCAGCAATTTCCGGAACAACCCCGCCGAACTGCTGATGCGTCTTTATTTGCGACGCCACAACATTAGAAATCACGGTTCTGCCGTTTTTTACTATTGCGCATGCAGTTTCGTCGCAGCTGGACTCCAGAGCTAATATATATATATCATCTTTGCTGTCAGGCCCGATAAAAACGCTTTTTCCACTCAAGGGTGTTTTGAATTCTTTTAACATTTTTTTGCCTTTTTGTTTTCCTGAATTGTATTTTACTCCAAACTTAACAAAATTAAAATTTTAACAAATACTTGAAAAGTCCGGTAAAAATAAATCTTTACAAAGACATTGTTTAATTGATACAATGTTTTTAAACACTGAATTGTAAAATTTTTTAATATTTATGTCAAAAAATGGCAATCAGTTGTTTTATATAAACATATTTTGTGTGAAGGTACCCGTCTTGAATTTTAATAACAGAACAGAAAATAATAATACGGACATTAATAAACAGGAATCGAAGCTGAAACAATCAAATCCGATTCTTACTTCCGATATTGTTTCAAAAATCAACAATATGGGCGCCAGAACTACTGCCAACCGCTTTTACGGAGGATATAACCAGCAAAACTGGAAACCCGCGCAGCATACCGACGTTATGGAGATTCTGCGGTGCTTTAACGAGGTCATAAAGGACAAAGAAACCCAGAATGAGCTGTTTTATTCGCTTCATAACATCTTTGTTAACAAAATGAATGCTATGTTTACGGCGTTCGGAACATATAACGAGCAGTCAAAATGCATAAACCTCAAAATTATTGACAAAATCGGCAGCACATTCTCAAGCCGTGTCCTGATTAACGGACACCACACCCCGATTGAAAATGCATTCAACAGCCGCCAGCCGATTTTTGAGAGCAACAATTCATTTTTAAATATTCATTACCTGAATGCCTCTCCCGCAGCAATTATCCCGCTTTGTGACGGCGATAAATGCATCGGAGTGATGATTGTTGGCGATAATGACTATACAAATTACGCGGATATCTACAAAATGATGGCAAATTATCTCGCCCTTTTTATTCAAAACAAAGAACTCTCAAACAAAGTCCTTTTAAATACCCATACCGATGCTCTGACGAATCTTAACAACCACAGACGGCTTCAGGAAATTCTTGTGCAGGAAATTGACAAGGCAAAACGCACCGACACGAAAATGTCAGTTGTTATTTTTGACATAAACAATATTTCACAGATAAATAAGGATTTTGGCGCGGCAAAAGGCGATGAAATCATAAAACTCGTTTCAGACAAAATCAGCCAGAACATAAGAACCAACGACAGCGCCGGAAGGTACGGCGGCGACGAAATTGCGGTTATTTTGCCGGATACGGATTCGGCTGACGCAAAATATCTTGCAGAATATCTCACTTACACGCTTTCCTGCTGCCTTGTTGACGGCGTGGGGCCGATAAAAGTATCTGTGGGGATTTCAACTTTCCCGAAATCCTCAATTGACCCGGAAAAACTCTGGATTTTGGCTGAACAGGCAATGTATATTTCCAAAAGCAAGGGCTACAAAAACGGAATGTCCACGATTGTATGCTCGGAAGATTTTGATTTCTGGGATGATATGGCGCTCAGTTCATTTGCGTCGGTTATTGCGAAGCGTCACTCCCAAATCGGCATAAACTTTGACGAAGAGCTCGTTGCAAAATTCCATAACGAAGAAATTATTTCACAAAACCACTTAATCGAGGTCGTAACCTCGCTCGCATCGGCGATTGATGCAAAAGATGAATATACAAAAGGTCATTCGACTTCCGTTTCCCGATATTCTGAAGCGCTGGCAAGAAGTTTGAACCTTCCTGAAAAAGATGTGGAAAGAATCAAGCTCGGAGCGCTTTTGCATGACATAGGAAAAATCGGAATACCGGAAAATGTCCTTAAAAAGCCGTCAAAACTGGACGATAATGAATGGGAAGTAATGAAACAGCACCCGTCAATCGGCGCAGAAAAGGTGCTCTTGCCTAACGAATCACTGCATGACCTCATTCCTATTGTCAAATACCACCATGAACACTGGGACGGCTCAGGATACCCTGAAAAACTCAAAGGTGAAGAAATTCCCCTCGCAGCAAGAATAGTTTCTGTTGCTGACGCTTATCATGCACTAATCAGCGACAGACCGTACAGGAAAGGATTATCAGTAGAAAAAGCATGCGAAATTCTCAAGCTCGGCGCCGGAATACAATGGGACAAAAGGCTTGTGGATGAATTTATTAACATTGCACCCTCGCTTGCTACTAATATTTAGATAAAGTTTATAATTTATTGACATATTTTAAGGTTGATGATATAATACGTGAACCTAAAACTCTCCCTATAATCTCTTATTCGTGTGATTAATTAAGTATAAATAATTTAATGAGGATATGAACTATGGAAGTTCGTGTAATCAAGGCTTCTGAGCCCTCAAAAAACAACAAAATTAATATTCCTTTGTCCGCGGCCATCGGCGGAGTATCAGGTTATGCGCTAAAACATGCTTTGCCTGTCACAATTGAAGATTTAAATGAATTTACAAATCATCAATACCAGAAGATGATTGAAGAAAAAACAACAAAAACAAGAAATAAATTCCTTAAAGACATTGAAAAAGAAGCCAAAAAGGCTCCGGAAAACAAGGCGCTTGATATTTTTATCAAATCACAGTCAAAAGATAAAGAAGTTGCCAAACAGGCACTAAAAGAGCGTAAAAACCTGCCAAAGGAAACCATCAAACAGCTTACCGAAATCAGAAACAATCTGGCAAGCAAAATCAAAGTCGCACGCCAGACTACGACATTTTTGCTTTCTTCATCAGCAAAACAAGCCCGTCCGGCCTCGATTTTCGTTGTTCCCGGCGTAATTCTTGGTATGGTTTTTGCATTTATTTATAATGTCATTGGCGATATGAGAAACGGCTAAGCTGATTTCACTAAAATTGATTTTCCCCTGTATTTTGCATAAATATAGGGGATTTCTTGTATTTACAGGTTTTTGTAGTTTTTGTTAAGGTTTGTAACAAATATAAAAAATATTGAAATTGTATATACTTAATTTGTTTTTATATAAGAGTAAGTGACAAAGTAAAGGTGTATCATGGTAAGTATTAACACAAATTATTCAACAACTTATCCGACAGGTTCAACAAAATCTTCTACCGGAACAACAAATTCCACAGAAGAACCGCTTTTCGGTGATGTAGAAGTAACGGGTGCTTCCACAACTGACAAAGAAACAGCTGAACTTGAAGCAAAACTTGCTGCTTATCAGGCTCAAAAACAAGAACTGGAAACAAAACTCCAGCAGTACAAACAAGAAAAATCACAGCTTGAAGCAAGAAATGCAGCACTTGAAGCTAAAGCAACACAGCTTGAATCGGAAATTAAACAAGTAGAAGCAGATCGTGAATCTTATGAAGCTCAGGCTAAAGAACAGAAAGAAAAATATGAACAAGACAACATCACACTTCTTTCTGTCATCAAAAAGATGAACGAAAAAATCAACGAAACAACTCAAACTGTTGCTCAGGCAGCTCAAGAAGAAGACAAAAAAATAGAAGATGCAACAGCAGAAGCTTTCAAAAAGTACGAAGCAGGCGAAATCACAGAAGACGAAATTCCTGCATACATCGCGCAAAGATCCGGCAATCAAAACCTCATCGATCAGCTCGCAACAGCAGGTCTGAATGCAGTAAACTCGTTCAGCTCGCAGGTAAAAGGCCTGATTGCACAAATGGCTCAAACGCTGAACTATCTTAACCAGAACAAAGTGAACATTGAAACAGCATCAGAAAAAATCAACAATTCTAAGGCTCAGTTGACAGTTGTTCGTGAAGAACAGGCAGTTGTTCAAGATGATATCGAAACAGTTGATACAAAAATCAATTCAACTCAATCCGAAATCAACAAAGTAGACGTAAACATCAAGTCTGTACAGAACAAACTTTCCGGAACAACTGAACCTACAAATACTGAAACACAAAATGGTCAAAATAACTACACAGTACCTGAGCAGTCATCAAATCCTTTTGCCGGTGCAGGAAATGACCTTGGTTTAGACCTTGATTCTTTCATCTCGGTCACTACAACTATCGACTTTAGAGGATTCAAAGCGGCTCTTGATGCAATGATGACACAAAACAACCAGAGCGTTGAAAACCTCAGAGAAAGAATCCAGGAACAGCGCCAGCAGAAAAATCAGCAGAAAAATCAAGATTTGGCAGTAGCATAAAAGTATAAAGATAATCGGAGAAAAAAGAGCCTTATTAAATAAGGCTCTTTTTTATTGTTTTTTTATAGAATCAAGAATGCTTTTGTCTTTGAACATTATTTTCAACTCAACGCGCCTGCTTTTTGAAAAATCCTCTTTTCCGTTAGTAAAAATAGGCTCGGAGGAACTTTTCCCCTGCACGGATAGGAGTTTGTAGAGGTCTTTTTCATAAGATTTTTTGCCGGAATAATTTGAAAAAACAATATATTGCGCAACAGAAGACGCTCTTTTCAGGCTCAAATCCATATTGCGGAAGTATTTTTCTTCCTCGGATTTTGCACCGGCAAAAGTATGAGAATCAGTATGCCCCTCAATGATAATTTGTGAAATATTGTCGCGTATTTTTTTATCTTTTAAAATTGTGTTCAAATAAACGGGAACAAACCTTGCGAGATAGGCTTTTCCGCCGGCAGAAAGCTCATAGCTGTTCAACTCGAACAATTCCAAATCTGAAATCTTGATTCTGCCGGAAAATTTATCGACATCTGCATTTATATTGTTCTTTTTCAGCTCCTCAAGCAGTTTTTCACTAACCTCAAACTGATTTTTCTGCTCGTTGACTTTGTTTGTGGTAAATCCTGTGATTGCAAAAACAAAAAGTATGATAAAAATGACAACGAGCCCGAGCAAAAGGTCACTCATCGTAACCCAGAAAACGTTTTCGTCACCGCCCGAAGAATTTTTTTGTGATGAATATTTTACATACTTCATTTTCTGCTCCTATTCATCATCATTGTTAAATAATTCATCTATAATATTTGCTGGCTTTTTCCCCTGCTGCAAAAGGTTCTCCTGGAGCTTGTTCACGCTGAAAATCAAATTATCCAGATAAGGAACAAGACTTGCATTGAAACTTGCCTCAAAAGCCTCTTTCATCTTTGCCGGAAGCTGGTTAAACGCCTGATTCATGGCGTTGTTTTGGAGCTTTGACTCTTTTAACAGTTCCACGAGGAATTTTTCAGAAGAAATATTGTCAAAAAGCTTGTTCAATTCCAGTTGAAATTCGTTCAACGGCGCCAGACAAAGATTTTTGTAGGTCAAACGCTCAACAATCATAAATATAATCGAAGTTCCGACCGCAATAACCGAAATCATTGCCGCAACCTTCATCGCAGCCATAAGCGACGAAACAGAAGCGATTGTCGCCTCCTGGGTTGCAAAATTAACCTTTGAAAACGCAAGCGAAATATGCAAAAACGTAAAAAGCGGCCCCAAACCGGTCAATATCGTGGGAACTGCGGAAATAAACTTGTAATTCATTTTTCCGTTTACGAGAGTTTCTTCATTGAAAAAATATCCCGCGTCAATTGTGCATTGAATAGAGGAGGTATCGGCTGAGGGTGCTTTGAATTTTGCACCGGCGTCCGCAGCAGCCATTCCGTCCGAAAAAACAAGCGTATTTTTAAATTCAACCCAGTAATTCGCGATAAACGGGTCTTTTGAAAAGATTTCGTCCAGTTCTTTGAAGCGGTAAACAATCGTTCCTTTCTTAAATTCTCTCAAAACCGCAGTCAGCCTGCGAAGATTTTCATTAATGCTTTTTACCCTGGCAAGAAGATAGCCCAGAATCAAGACAAACAGCAATAAAATCGCTATAATAACGGGGTTAAGCAATATATTAAATTCAAAACTCATCTTTCACCTTCCTGAAAATGCTTACTATATATTTATACACTTTTTTAATGAGAATTACAATTTACTGACAAAACCAGCTCTTTTGCTTTTTTTACAGCCTCTTCCAGAGGCAGATTTTTGATAATTTTCCTTGCATAAGACCCGACGCCCACTCCGTTGAACCGCAAATCGCATTCGTTTGCAAGTTTTGCCGTTTTTGTATTGGTTCCGCCGGACAAAATTATATAAGTCCCGAAATCCTGCACAACATGCGCCATTGCAACCGACTGCAAAGTCGAATTCAATGAATCATTACCGCCCGACATTGGAACCCCGTCCGCCTGAATCACAAAACGGGAATCGCCCTTGATTTTTTTTACTTTGTTAATGAGTTTTGCAATTTTCTCGTTGCTGTAATATTTTCGGTCAAGACAAAGGCTCAGCGGGCATTCAAGGTTCTTTAAAAGGTATTCAACAACGGATTTTGGCGATTTTTTCACCGAAACATGAAGCTCAACGCAGTCAGCGCCGTATTTTTTTGCCAGCCTGACAGCCTCCGCCATATCGTTTTGAGCACTTTTGTAGCTAATTGCGCTGCATTTGCATTTTCCGCAGCCGATACATTTGTCAGAAATCACAAAAGCCCTGCCCTCATTCATTACAATTGCCCCGCATGGGCATTTTTTCAGGCATTTTGCGCAAGCAGAACATTTTTTTTCGTTTACTTCAGCCTTTCGGGTGTGAACATCGCCTTCTAGCCCTATACTGATACAAATCAATGCGTCCTCACGTCCTGCGTCTTTCAATGCACGTTTTAATGCGTCAATTGCCTTTTCTGAAGCATTTATATCGAACATATCACAGCCGGCAAGCGCATAAATTTTGCTTGTTTCATAGATTTCCTCGCAGGAACGGTTTCCCAGCCCCAAAACCAGCTTAAATATTTTTTTCTCTTCAAAAACGTCGAAAAGCCTGCACATATCAATCTTTCAAGCCTTTAAAGTGTTTGTAAAGATACAAAACTCCGAGCACAAAACACGCCAGCACAATCAAAATATCAAATTTATGCCAGAGAGCCTTGAAAACAGCCATGTTCTGCCCCATTTTAACCCCGACGTAAACAAGCAAATAGCACCAGATGAGCGAGCCGAGAAAGGTCAGCGTAAAAAAGGTTCTTTTTCGTGCTTTCAGAATCCCCGCGGGCAGTGAAATGAAAGTTCTGATAACAGGGAGCATTCTACAAATGAAAAACGCCCAATCACCATATTTATCAACCCATTCGTCAGCTTCGTCAAGGTCTTTTTTGCTGACGA
>OGOC01000999.1_pt1 | contig 25552 bp, 27 predicted proteins | sample 1552561 | NCBI WGS metagenome assembly OGOC01 (sample SAMEA2580148, study PRJEB22360) | human gut metagenome | biome: human gut; feature: human-associated habitat; material: faeces | place: Denmark | collected 2008/2010
GAAGTGGTTTTTGCCACTTCCTTTTATTTTTGCCAATAAAAATTATACACTAACAACGAAAATCCCCGTACTTTTTTCAGCCTCAAACACTATTGTCCTGTTGTTCCAGCATATAATAACGGTTCTTATGTTTATTTTTTTATGGTATATTTTCCTAAAATATGCTATAATATAAAGGCTAAGTATGGTTATTTTCCATAGTATTATAATTTAAAAAAAGGGGGGCATTTTTTTACACAGCAAGAACAGACAAAATAATAGACAAATCAAAGAAGTTAGGGGGAAACGATTATGGAAGACAAAATACAACACAAAAAGGTGCGAAAATACAACGACAAATCCAACCGAACGGCAAAAATCAATCGAACCACCATTCTTAGCTTAACATTCATCGAATTAGTGCTGATTTTAGGATTATTTGTGCAAACATTTATGTACAAGACAGCCTTCGGTAAACTAGGAATTATTCCTATCATTATCTTAATTTTTGGAATCTTTCTGAACTGCGGATGCTATTTCCACAACAAAAAAAGCGAAAAGTTAAAGTACTATATGTTCTTTACCTTCTTTATTGGATGGGCTTATTTGATGATATTGGGAACTAATATCCTGGTTGGTTTTTATATTTATCCGCTTATCATTGCTACTATTTTATATTATGATAAAAAATTTGAAGGGATGCTATTTTATTCCATACTTATTGTTACAGTCATTCGAACGATTGTATGGGCAGTATCCGGACAATTATTGGGTGGTGACAGTGTTTCATTTATCAGTATTGTAATACATATTGAAATCATTATTGTATTACATAGTATCTCCAAACTTTCCAATCGATTCTCTGGGGATATGCTTGGTGCTGCACAAGATGAGAAAGATGTGCAAACAACTATGGTAAATGAAATTTTACAAATTTCTAATGACGTACAGGATACGGTTGCCGACACGAATGATTTGATCGATCATTTAAAAACAGATGCCAGTTTAGTACATGATTCTATTGAAGATATTTCTGATAGAACACAGAAAAATGTAGATAGTGTACAGGAACAAAATCAGATGACACAACAAATCAACGCAGATATTGAAGACACTTCTGAAAATGCGAAAATCATGGTGGAAGCTGCTACAAAGTCCTCACAGTTATTAGAAGAAAATATGTCTGTCATTGCTTCCATTAAAAATGATGCTGAATCCATCAATAAAACAAATGGCCGTGTTGCAGAATCCATGGAAGATTTACAGAAAAAGGCTTTGGAAGTACAGCAGATTACAGAGGTAATCTTCTCCATTTCCAGCCAGACAAACCTGTTAGCCTTAAATGCCTCAATCGAAAGTGCAAGAGCCGGTGAAGCAGGAAAAGGATTTTCCGTAGTTGCAGATCAAATTCGAAATCTTGCAGAGGAAACCAGACAATCCACAGAGCAAATTGCAAATATTGTGGAAGAGCTAAATACAAATGCACAAATGGCAACAAACATTGTACAGCAGTCTATTGATGCAATGGAAGCACAAAACCAAAAGGTTGCAGAGGCCTCCGATGGATTTAACGAAGTACAAAATCACATTACAACCTTAACGCAACGTGTAGAAAATATTAATGATAAGATTTCTAATCTGGTTCGCTCCAATAATACAATTATTGAAAACATCAACCAGTTGTCCGATAGTAGTGCATCCGTTTCTGAGAGTGCACAGGAAGTAGAAGTACGAAGTCGCCAAAATCAGACAGAAGCCAAACACGCAAAGGAATTACTGGGACAGATGCAGACTTTGATACAACAATTAGAAAAATATCATAAAGTAAAGGCCTAAAAAGTAAGTTTACTGTTTTAACACAAAAAGATGCAGAACGTTATCCAACAAAAATACATTTTTATGAATAACCTTTTCTGCATCTTTTTTACACCCTTAGCAATCTCTTGTTTCGCCACATTGTCTCCAACAACCTATTATCTATCATAATAAGTATCTAGGAAATGATGCTTTTCTCCATTTTGTTTATACGCAACTACGGTACTTAAATTTACGTTTTCCACACTTTTAAAGATATTTTTTTCCACATTCGGATTATATTTTTTCATCTGTTTAATCAATTCTTTTACTTCCATCCGTTTCGATTTGTTTTCCTCATTATTGCAAGTCGTACAAGTATCCGTAAATTTGCAGGCACACTGAATGAAATATAATCCATTATAATCTCTCCACGCTTTTATATCATCCTCACGCACTAAATATAATGGCCGAATTAACTCCATGCCTTCAAAATTGGTACTGTGCAGTTTTGGCATCATCGTCTGTACCTGTGCCCCATACAACATTCCCATCAAAATCGTCTCAATTACATCATCAAAGTGGTGTCCCAATGCAATCTTGTTGCAACCTAATTGTTGTGCAAAATGATACAGATGTCCCCTGCGCATACGTGCACAAAGATAACATGGAGACTTTTCAATATCATATACCGTATCAAATATATTCGTTTCAAAAATTTCAATCGGAATATTTAATTTTTTTGCATTTTCTTCAATAATTTGTCGATTCTGTTCATTGTATCCCGGATCCATCACCACAAATTTTAACTCAAAATGAAATTTATTATGCCGTTTTAACTCCTGAAACAATTTAGCCATCAACATAGAATCTTTTCCACCGGAAATACAGACTGCAATTTTGTCCCCTTCTTGTACCAATTCGTATTGCTTCACTGCCTTTACAAATTTGCACCAAATGGTTTTTCGATACTTTTTTCGTAGACTTTTCTCAACTTCTTGACAGACATCCACATTTTCTTTTCGTTTCATCTCTTCTAACAACCAGGCATAATATCCGCCTTTCAAACTATAGGCATCATATCCCATGCTTATCAGTTTATCCGCCACATCAATACTAATGATACCTCTGCTACAATATATAATAATTTTTTTATTCTTTTCCTTTGGTGGTGCAGAAAGCAAATCTTCTATACTGCTTAACTGCGCTCCAGTGATACAACCATAGTCGAACTCCTTTTGACTTCTGATATCAAACAACTCATACTGCCCTTGTTCCATTTTTGCTAATTCTGCCACTGAAATTTCCATTTTTTCCCTCATTTCTGTATTCTTATAACGCTTCATCCATTCCTACATAACTTGTATAGATTATAACTTTTTTGCTATTTTTTCAAGTATTTCTTTTTCTATGTTACTCCCTTGAACATTTTTCCGCATCAATTGCCAATACAAACATCAATGCACTCAACGCATTTCGTTCCTCTGCAACATCAATAACATAAGTGTCACTCAAGTGAAACAACTCTTTTGTAATCTTAGCCACCTGTAAACCAGAACGATCCATAATAGAATAATCCCATTCCCAAAAATCCCCTTCTATTCGCCATCCATTATAATCGATATTGTATTTAGGTTTAAAAAACGCAAATTCTTTTGAAATACAGCCCAGATATTGTGTTCCCTGATACACCTCAAATTTCGGCATAAAGGTGAAAACTTTTTCCTGTACAGTTCCAATCTCATTTTTATAGGTATCATAAATCTTCAGACAATGTCCCCACGCCAACTTTCCCTTTACTTCATATACTACATTTCCAGCTTCATCATAAATATCATAGCTGTCCAACCATGAAAAAACTCTCTGTTTAAAAATTAACTTCATCTTTTTCTCCTTTTTCAATCCTTCTTTTCTTGCAATTTTATATTTCTATAAGTACACGAAAAGGTATCTCCCCCAAGATAGGCAAGATACCTTTTCTTTTTTCAACTATACATCATAAACTTAAGGAAATCAATCTACACTTTTCCCTTGCTCTGCTTCTTTTACATATAACTTAAATACTTCAATCAATTCCTGCAAACGAGCAGCTTGTGCAGCAAGTTCTTCACTGCTGGCTGAACTTTCCTGTGCCATAGCTGTATTTTCCTCTACAACTGCTGCAATCTGGTCTGTTGCCTGTAAAATCTGACTCAATGCAGATGCCTGATTTTCAGATGCGACTGTAATAGCTTGTAAAAGCATTTTGTCGTTGCCTATATTATTAGGGCAGATTATTGAAAAAATAAATATTTATTTCCTAACTAACCCTTAAAGTGTAAAACGGTTTACAATTTCACTGATCGCAACTGCATTATCCTTATTATGACTCACAATGCGACTCAATTCCTCTGTTGTTTCCTCTGTTTGTTTTACCTTTTCCACAATCTCGCTACTTTCCACTGTATTCATATCCGGTGTATCAGAAACCGTTTTAATTTCCTCTTGAATCTCATCTACTGTATTTCCAAAAGATGCCGATATTTGCGAAATATAAGATATCGTTTTTTCAATTTCCTGAATCGAATTGTAGTATTCCACCGTTGCATCTGCAAAGTATGTCAACTGTTCCTGCACATCATTTTGCAAGAAATCTTCCAAACCATTGAAACATTTTTGCACTTCTGCAACATTTTCCTTTGTTTCATTGCAAAGTTCCTGAATCTGTACTGCTGTTTCAGAAGAAGTATTTGCTAAATTTCCAATCTCGTCTGCAACAACAGCAAATCCTTTTCCTGCTTCGCCTGCTCTGGCTGCCTCGATTGATGCATTTAAGGACAATAAATTGGTCTGGCTGGTGATATCTAAAATCTGGTTTGCCATCTCATCAATCTTGGTCAATGAATTTAAGTTTGCTATAGCATCTGCAATGGATTTTTTATTACTATCAATTGCACCATTGGTCTTTTCTAAAGATAGCGTAGCATTCTGTTGCATTTCTGCAACCTGTTGCAATAACTGTTCGCTATGTTCCTCACCATTTTGGATCTGTTCTTCTACACGCAATACATCCTTATAAATTTGACCAACCCGTTCATTTACCTTTTGGATTGCTTGATTAATTTCTTCTGTATGTTCTGCAAATTGGGTGGTTGCCTTGGAATTGTCTGATACACATTCAACTAGTACATCCGACGATACTGCCATATTTTCCGCAGAATCATTCATGGATACCGAACAATCCTGTAAAATATCTACAATATTGTGTAACGAATCATACAGCGAATCCAATGCCGTTGCAATTTGTCCGATTTCGCTACGTTTCTGCACCCACTTTTCCAATTTTTTACTTTTGGTTAAATTCAATTGTTTTAAATTCATAATGGAATCTTTTACATATTTTAACGGCTGTACCATCTGTGCAATCATAATCATAGACAATAAACTAATAACAAAAACAAATATAATACAACAAACAGCCAATAACTTTTTACTTTGCACGATTTCCGCATACATATTTTTCTCACTATCATAAGAAATTACAGCCCAATCATAATTGTCCATATATTCATAATACGCTATGGATTTTCCTGATTTCTTATCATTGTAATGTAGTTCCGTCTTTGAAGATTTTGTATTTTTATTGATTTGATCAATAACAGACAACAACATCTTATCTTCTATCGTTTCACCCATTAAAGATTCGTCTTCATTAAAAATGTGCATCTTTGTTCCTACATTAATCATACAATACTTTACCGTCTGACCTTTACTCTTGGTCTCATTTAGAAGTTTCATCAACCCTTCCGCATAAGGGCCTCCACCAACATATCCAAGTATCGTCTTCCCATCTGTATCAAAAACCGGACAATACATAGACAATGTCAACTGATTGGATGCTGGAGAATGAATAATACCTGCATTATATAAACCATTCTTTTCTTTCATTGCATCTTGTAATGCCTTTAGAGAATCTCCTTCTCGAGTCGTCATTCCTACTACTTTTGAATTGGAATGAGCGATAACATGTGTATTCCACTCACCAATATAAAGCCCTTCCCAATTATCACAAGCAGTATAACTGTCTTCCGTAAATCTTTGTGCCTCTTTTTGTTTTTCTGTGTTCTTTGGATCTTTTAAAAACTCACGCACGATTGGCGCCTTACTAAATTCAATTAGTAAATCTTCATTGTGCCTTACATACTCTTTGATCAAACAAGTTTGTGCCTGTAATGCTGTTTCGTTCTGTAACCGCTCCGACCTTTGCATCAGTGCCTTCATATTTTGACCTGCAATCACATACAACAAAGACAAACAACACACTACTATAATTGCAATCCCCAACACAATTTTTCTACTCATCTTTACATTTTTCATAAAATCCCTCCTATTTGATTACCCCAGATACCTATATAACCTCTATTATTTTACCTTCTCCTCCTATCTTTTTTCTATTCTTTTCCGTACTTTTATCCCTATAACTCATAAATATTTTTTATTATACCTTTTTTTCCCATTCTATTCTATCATTTTTACGACATCCATTGTATAATTACGATATAATTCAATAACAGTCGATATTTATCGTAACAGTTCAGATGGGACAGAAATGTCACCATTTATTTATTAGAAATCAGGGGGGACATTAAACATGAAAACTTTAACCAATTCACAAACTACACTGACCAAAAAACTATCTGCTGCTTATGCACTTACTAATATTCCTTTCTACCTTATTGATGAAGAGTATCGATTAATCTATCATACTACCACTATAAACATATCTTCTGATACCTTTTCACCAGTAGCACAATATTGTATCCAACATCTACATACAACATCTGAGTCAGCCTTATATATTCCTAAAATCCAAATCCCTTTTTCCAATGTATATTATGGAATCATTCCTATTCCTAATCAGCAGTATATTTTGGTTGGTCCCGTTGCCAATCAGGAACTACACTATTCTCCATTTAAAAATTACCTGCAAAAAAAATGCACACTAGAACTTATAAATCTACTTTTCCAGTTGTTTCAAAATACACCAACGCTAAATCTGTATCGTTTTCAAACAATCGTATCCTCTTTGGCCTACCTTTTGTTTGAAAAAAATACACCAAACAAACAATTTGCCCTATCACCTCTTCCTGCCAAACAAAAAAAGTATGCAAAAACAAGTTATTCTTCCTTACAGGATACGCTTTTATCCAAACAATTGTTTTTTAACAATCACATATTTCAGGCAGTGTGTTCTGGTAACACTTCACTTTTAGCTGACTTATCTTCTATTTCAAGCGAGCAACAGCCCCAAAAAAGTAGAGAACATCTGGCTCCATTTACGGACAAAAAAAATACAGATACGGGTACGAATAACCAATATCTGTATCTACAATTTCTCACAAACGCATCCGTCCTCATGCACTATGCGATTTTAGGAGGTCTTAATTCCGCTGTTGCCAAAGAACTTTACCTTTTCTATATCTCAGAGGCATTCAGTGGGTTCCGTACAGCAGAACTTTCCAAATTAATGGAAGCTTTCGCCTACACACTCTGTCAAAAGGTACAACATGCCAAGGAGCCTTGTTGCCACTCCAAACTCCTACAAAAATGTATCAGTTACATTCAGGAGAATTTATACAAAAAAATTACATTGGAAGAGTTATCCTCCTCTGTCAATGCCTCCATCCGAACCATTCAAAGACATTTTAGGGAACAACTGAATACATCTCCGATAGACTATATTACGGAACAAAAGTTAAAAGAGGCTTGCAATCTACTTGAGAATTCCTCCTATACGGTAGTAGAAATCGCCAACATTTTAAGTTATTCCTCACAAAGTCATTTTACAAAAACTTTTAAAACTCACTATCAGGTTACCCCTAACCAATATCGTCAAACCAGGCAAGCATCCACAGACTACCAATAATTAATTTGCATTGCCTCACGCACTTCCTGTAATGTCTGTGCCGCCTTTGTACGTGCTACCTTTGTACCATCACGCAGTATATCCATTACTTCCGGCAAGCGTCCTTCCCACATTTTTCTACGTTCACGAATAGGACGAAGCTCTTCCTGCACGACTGCATTTAAGAATTTTTTAACAGTTACATCACCTAACCCACCACGCTCATAATGCGCCTTTAATTCTTCTAAATTGTTGTATTCCGGCAAAAATTCTGGAAAATATTCTGTTTTACAGAAAGCATCCAAATAAATAAAGACCGGATTCCCCTCTGTATGTCCCGGATCGTCCTTTCTTAAGTGGGTTGGATCTGTATACATGGACATAATTTTCTTTTGAATGACTTCTGGTTCATCGGAAAGATTAATACAGTTTCCAATGGATTTACTCATCTTTGCCTTACCATCAATACCAGGTAAACGTAAACAAGCTTGATTAGATGGTAGTACAATCTCAGGTTCTGTCAAAGTGCCATGATATACGGTATTAAATTTATGTACGATTTCACGACATTGCTCCAGCATAGGCATCTGATCTTCTCCTGCCGGTACATCCGTTGCATGAAACGCTGTAATATCTGCCGCCTGACTAATTGGATAGCAGAAAAATCCTACCGGAATACTGGCTTCGAAGTTTTTCTGCTTAATTTCCGCCTTAACTGTGGGATTTCGCTGTAAACGAGATACAGTGACTAAATTCATATAGTAAAAAGATAACTCTGTAAGCTCTGGTACCATTGACTGCACAAAAATAGTAGACTTTTCCGGATCTAATCCGCAGGCTAAATAATCCAATGCAACCTGCACAATATTTTGTCTGACCTTTTCCGGATGTTCTGCATTGTCTGTCAATGCCTGTGCATCTGCAATCATAATATATATTTCATCATATTTTCCCGAATTTTGAAGTACAACTCTTTCTCGCAATGATCCGACCAAATGTCCTACATGAAGATGACCTGTGGGGCGATCTCCAGTTAAAATAATTTTTTTCATACCTAACCTCTCCTTTCGATACTATTTCCTCTTAGTCAATTGTGAACCCTTTACATAATAATTCTTCCTGTTTCAAATCTCCCTTTAATTCAACATTTGAGGCAATAAATAATGAAATCATTCCATGCACAAGAGACCAAAGACGAAATAAATAATTCCATCCTTCCTCTTTTGTCATATTTCGTTTTTCTATATTAGCATAAACAACACTTCGAAAAAGTTCAAAAGGTGGATAATTTTCTTTCACCTTCTCCAATGTGAAAATAATTTTACTATCTGAATTTCGATAAAGTGCACTGAAATATGTAGGATGTTCCCTATAAAAACTTACATAAGCCTCACATAACGCTTCCAATGTTTCCATTTTAGATAATTTCATCCCTTTGATGGTTTGTTCCAATCTTTCTGTCAATGCCTCCGTAACATATTTCCGACAACAACTAATCAACTGCTCTTTACTTTCAAAGTGGCGATAAATTGCATTATGACTAACACCACACAAATTTGCCACCTTTCGTAAAGAAAGATACTCAAATCCTTTTTCCGAAATCATTTGAATACTGGTTTCAAGTAACTCATTTTTTAAATTTCCATGATGGTAATTTTCCTTCATAACTTACTCCCTGTTTTAAATTTTCAATCCTAATGATAGTATATGTATATATGTTACCAGTGTCAACATTTAATTTTATTATATATTCACAAAACCCAAGCAACACTGCTATCCTTTATGTAAAAAATAGCCGCCCCAGTCTACAAAACTAGGCGACTATCTTTAATATTCTAATAGTAAAACGGTCTAACCGTCTAACGGTAGCACTCCCTCGATAGTTTATTAAAACTTATTTTTCTTAATCTGCTGATTCATTCTTTTTATCTTCATTTTCCAGCAAAAACTTTGTGTCAACCATATCGTAACAAAAATAATGAGGAAAATGCTAAAATACTGAATCAAACCACTTACTGTATGTTGCATCCAATAAAGTTTATAAGCAACTCCCATCATAAGCACTGCAATAAAATAAATGAATTGTCTTTTTACACTCCTTACTTTGAAATATCAATATATACTGGAGTCTTTGTACTATCTGCCCAATCATTCATACATAATGCCATTCCATCGACTAAATCTTCGTCTACCAAATATGCCACATGCATCGTTACCTTTCCATCCTTTATCTTTGTCATCCAGAATTGCTTTCCGCCTAATGTTTCTTCAAAGTAACATGGCATATGATCCATAAAGGCATTTTGGATATAAGCTGGACGATTGTATGCATCTACGCTCTCATAAATTTTATTTCCCTGTTTGGTAACCAATTGTAGAGATGGTGCCTGATACGAATGCTCTCCTGTGATATCTTTTGCCCCATCAAATTCTAAAGTCACATAGACAAGTTTAGGCTGTACCTTTTCTGTTTTTACTACCTTTTTTTCCGGGCTGTTGATACCGTCTCCATATTGAAGGGTTTCTCGCATATACGTTTTCAATTTTCCATTCTTGTCAAATAACTGATCCTGATCTACATAGTTCTTGTTATTCAAATAAGTCTTATCCAATCCATCCAAGGAATCTAAGATCTGTACATCTGTTACCTTAGCTTTCGCTCCATCTACAGAGCAAGTTCCATCGGTAGCATAATACTTTGTATTGATTTCTTTTTTGCTTTCCTCTCCCTGCATTTCCCAAGCAGTAGGATCCATTTTACTAAATAACATATACTTTGTAGCATCCTGTGCAGTTGCTTCCTCTACCTGTATTTTCTCTGCAATCTTAAGAATACCATCTTTTCCCAACTTATTTTGTCCCGCAATTCGTAATAAATAGCCGTAATCCTCCAAAAATACATAGCACACCTGACCATAATCCGTATCGTAATCGGATGTATATCTGGAACCAACAATTTGATTTAATTTACAATATACCGCTTTTCGCCCATTTACAGTAACCTGTTCAGACGCTTCATTATCAAAAGTGGACAATGCCTTATCCTTATCTAAATACACCAATTCAAACCAAAAATCTTTTCCTTCTACAGAAGCATCTTTATAGGTATATTCCTGAAATGCACTTTGTTTTGCGGAAATATTTTTCTGCTCACTATATTTTTCTAACTTGTATTCTTGTCCAAAATCAGCAGACAACTTTACATATTTTTCTGGTGTACTGCTCTTTTTTGAAACATCCGATATTTGTGTTGCATCATTTTTACTAAACTGCATTTTTACTTGATTTCCGTTCTTTTGCACAGCACTTTCAAAATAATTTGCCACCTTACCTGCTGCAAATACGGCTGTAGGACCAACTACTGCAAATGCCAGACACGCTGCAACTCCCATTTTACAAACCTGTCTATGACTTTTTCTTTCCGCTTTCTTTTCTGATGACATAGATAAAATATTTTCCTGAATACGTCGTTTGGAAGTCTCAGCCATCTTTATGTTTTTATACGAATCCCTTATTTTTTCTTGCATAATATTCTCCTTCCTGTTGCATTTCCTGTTTCAATAATTTTCTAGCTTTTTGCAAATAGGTACGAATGGTAGATTCCGGTTTATGTAGAATTTTTGCGATCTCTCTGCTGTTATATTCCTCATAATAATAGAAATAGACAGCCGTTTTATATTTTTCAGGAAGTTGTAAAATCAGTTCCATCATTTCATCCATTTCTTGTCTTTTGCTGCATATTTGTTCTTCATAATCCGTAATATCCTTTCGCTTTCTCCACCAATGCTTCAACATATCTTTGCATTGGTTCGAAGCGGTCACGATCAACCATGCCTTTTTTCCTGCTTCTTTCTCAAAATCTTTTTCTAAATGATAGTATTTGATAAATGTTTCCTGTACTGCATCTTCCGCATCCATTTGATTTTTGAGAAAAGAAAAACAAAGACGATAAATATCATCCACATAGGCTTCATACGTTTTTACAAAAGCTTCCTCTTTGTCGGTACCGTCCAAAGTATGTTTCATTTCTTTTCCTCCTTTCACTATAGATACGATTGAGCTATCAAAAGTGTCGAATCTTTTTTAGATATATTTGCATATACTGTTCCACTTATCTATTTTTTGCAACAAAAATCCCTTTCTATACCCTTCTAACAAGATTTATCTGTCATACTCTTTATGCAAGTTTCATGTACAATAAGGGATACGGATTTCCTTCTTCATCGTAATCCGTTCTTTTATACGTTTCAAATCCCAGATGTTTATAAAATCCAACCGCTTGCGGATTCTGCTCATTGACTGTAACTTCCTGTATATCATAATTTTGTATGCCATACTGAAGCAATTGTTTTCCAATCCCCTTGCCTCTTTCCTCTGGTAAAAGAAACAATATTTCCAACCGCTTATTCTCAACTCCCATAAAAGCAACCGCTTCCCCTGTTTCACATTCCGCAATAACCAAATGTTCCACACCACTTAATGCCTGTGGTACATATTCCTTGATTTGTTTGATTTCTCCCTCTGAAAGAAAAAGATGGGTTGCTCGAACTGATTCTTCCCAGATATGCAAAAGAGGCTTCATTTGTGCCTCTGTTTTTTCTTTTATTTCATATATTTTCATGCCGTCACCTTCCATTTATTCCCATTTACTATTTTTTACACAAGTACAACAACGGAATGAAAAGAAGCATCTCTATATATTATTTTTTTTCACCACGAAATGCCTTACGCACATTTTTATACACTTGCCTTCTACCTACCGCAGTTCCTTTCTCTTTCCAGTATTTTACACTTAAAATATTGGCAATCGTCAAAAATAGCATTCCAATAATAAATAAGACGGCTTCCAATAATAAAGCGTTTATCCCCAAAATTTCATAACTAGAACCTTGATTTTTAGAAACAACAATACATACAAGGAACAACAAAATACATACAACACCTAAACCTGTAAATAGCAATAAAAATTTGTTTGATTTTTTCATTTTTTCTCCTTAATTTTCAATCATATCTTCGAAAAGATCCTCTTCCGTAATCTCTCTGATCACTTTACATGGACTTCCTGCTGCAATGACTCCCGCTGGTATATCCTTTGTCACTACGCTTCCAGCCCCTATCACACTACCTTCTCCAATTGTCACGCCACCGATTACTGTTACATTTGCCCCAAGCCAAACATTGTCTTCTAATGTAATAGGCGCACTTGTTAATACACGACTTCTCTGTGTGGGATGAATCCCATGCCCTGCGCAAGCCAAACATACTCCTGGAGCAATAAACGCCCCCGCACCAATGTTTATGGGCGATGTATCCAACATCACTACATTATAGTTTACAACAGCTAACCCATGAAAATGAATGTTAAACCCATAATCACAATGAAATCCATTTCCTAAAAATGCACGTTTATTAGATGTTCCAAAAAGCTCTGTCATGATTTTTTCTCTTCTATCCGTTTCTTCCTCGGTTAATGATTCTAATTCTTTTACCAAATCACTTGCCTTCTTTTTTAATTCTGGTGGGTTATCAAATGGACCACAATGGTATGGCTCCATAGACGTCATTCTCGCAATCGCTTTCTCATAGTTCGGTTGTTTTTCCAAATGTTCAGACATCGTTTCATTCCTTTTTTCTTATCCCTATTTTAATTCTTTTTCCAATAATGTAGCTGCATCCTTCACACAGTCTATACATTCTCTCTTTACGATTCCATCATCGATTCCTTTTAACTCTCTGCATACAACTGTACCATTCTGTTGCTTAAATGCGTCAATCATTTTTCTGGCACTTTTCATAGTTTTCTGTGGATTTTTATTAATCAATCCTAATACATTGACTGCTCCAATCAATGCTCCACAGGTAGCCTCCATACTGCCACCCATTCCTACTGCAAACCCCTGCGTAAGATTCTTTGCCGTTTCTTCCTCTATCCCTACCAAGTCGCAATAAGTACATGCCACTGCCTGTGCACAGTTATAACCACAAGCCTTTCTTCTTTCTGCCTCTTTCACTCTTGATTCCATAAATTCAGCTCCTTATCTGTTGGTATGTTTTATCTTTTTTCACTCTACAACAAGTATATCGCCATCTTGTGCGATCAGCAACTAATTTTCTAAATTTATGAAAACTATAAAAACACGCTTGTTTCTCATGTAAGGGCGGACTGTTTTACTCTATAGGACATAGCTTTCTTATAAAGAGAACAAAATGGACAAGTCCACACCACCTCTCTGTTATGAGGTGGCTTTTATCAAGAGTAAACTTCAAGAAATTTTTTCTAAACTCTAGCCCCACTTGCCAAATTATCAGTAACTATACAAAAGTACATTGAAAGTCAAAGTTAATGATTACGAGTTCATTTTCTGACTTCTAAATCAATTGTATAATTCTTGCAATCTCCATAATTGCAACTTTTAACATCACTCCACCAGACATTACATAAAACCATAACTCACGTATATGCTGTGATTTTGCTATTGGTGTTGCAATTGCGGCGATAATTATGATTGCTGCTCCAACACATCCAATGATGTTGGGAATGCTCACAAGTGAAAATATACCGGGATTACAGCTTCCATCTATCGTATACTGAATGGTTTTATCCAGTCCGTCTCTTGCAGCTGCAAAGCAGCATATCACAAGACCATATATCAGGACAAACAAACTTCTTCTGCCCCAGAAATTTATGTTGCCTCTATTACTGATTGAATATCCAATAAATCCTATTAACGATACAATCATAAGCGTAGTAACTGTTGTTACCATATTTCCAAAATATAGTTTCATCCTTTTTCCTCCCTCCAGATAAAACATTTGTCCCTTCATAATTTTCCCTTTATGAAGGGCTGATACAACATCTTGAGTTTTAAAAAAACTTAAAACGTTCCATTAACATTTTTATACCACGCATCGATTTCCCTTAAATTTTCTAAAGATACTCGCTTTCCGCCATTTATCATCATATCTAACATATCCTCTTCTTCTGGCGTGCGGTCTGTTTTGGCTGCTAATCCTTTTCCAGCAGTTTTTACCATAACATTCATCATAAAACGATACACTCCATGAAGCTTCTTCACATCAAAGTTCCCCTGTAACGTAAATAAAGGAATCCTCTGCGGAATAGCATTTTTATCCCTGACCTCTTTTAACTGTGTACCTGTCTGTCCCATGCCAACACCACAGACTGCACACACTTTATACTTTTTCGCTGCCTCTTTATATCCTTTAATTCCACCTGCCATAATCCAGCCAAGATAAATGATTTCGCTACCGGCAGGTACCTTGTTTTTCGCCTGTTGTAAACTATGTACTGGCAAATTCCATTCCTCACCTAACAATTTTGCATATTCTGCTGTGCTCCCGGTGTTTGATGTATATATGATTGTTTTCATTCTTATCTGACCTCCCATAATATAAATCACGCAATGAAAAACTGTAATATTACAATCTGCACTGCGTCTTAGCGTCTGGCTTCCTTTACTATAAATTTTTCTGCATCAATCAGGCTTTCTTCTTTACACTTTGGACAAAACAAAGGAAAATTTGTTAATACCGTATCTTTCCTTAATTTCAATCTTGTCTTATTTCCACATTTGGGGCAAAGAATCCATTCCTGATGCTCTGATTCATCGTTCAAATTGCTTCACCCTTTCAACTTATCTGCATTTCCTGTAAAAAATAATCCATATGCTCTTCCAGTAACTTTATCACTTGACTTTTGTCTTCTGCTCCATCATATACGCTGTAAAGCAAAAAAATAGGTCCATAAAAGTCAAGTGCTACCTGTCTGGCTCTCCCTGCATCCCCCAACATTCCGGAAAACAAGGCTTCCATATAAGTTAACGGTCCACTTGCAAGGTAATTTTGATATAACTGTGACATCTGTGGCTCTCTGTATTGTTCCAATGTCAACATCTTACGAAAGCAACTGGAAAACTCTTCCTCTGTCCAATGTAGAAACTGCACCTTTGTGAACTGTTTAATCTTGTCAAATGCTGTTTCTTTATATTCGGCTGTAACCTTTTCCAGATCACCTTCCGGCATTTCATATTGCTTTACTCTCTCCATATCTAACTCATTCATTTTAACAATAATACTGTCCAATATCTCCTGCTTGCTTTTATAATGCTTATACAATGCAGCCTTGGTTACTCCAAGTTTTGAAGCAATATCATTCATGGATGTTCCCATATATCCACTCTGTGCAAATAGCCTCAAAGCTTCTTCCAGTATTTTTTCCTTTGTGTTCTTTTCTTTGATTTCCATATTATTATTTTTCTCCTATATTAACTTCATTTGCAAGTTACCTATCGGTTACTTTTATTATAGTTACCTATCGGTCACTTGTCAATCGTTATTATTTGAAAACACAAAGGAATATCGTTACTGACTGGATATCCTTTTCAAGCGGATATTCGCAATCCGCTCTTCTACCGCTCATAACACGATTAGCTTCTATCGCAGCATATCAGAAAGAGCTTGTACCCATCCTGATACAAGAAAGTCCCCACCACTTATTGCTCTACGCAATAGAAGTGGGGGACTTTCTTGATAATGTCAAAGCGGGAATGCTCTACTCTATTGTATATATTCATAAGATATCTCGCTGATAATACCATCAAAATAAACAAAATCTCCATCCGTATAATTCCAGACAGCTTGAAACTTCGTAGGGTATTTAATGCCATTTTCAGAAAGTTGATAATCGTTACAAAGTGCAGACCACGGTACATATTCCATACTTCCGTCCGTTCCCGCAACAGCTCTGTCATTTGTTGTAAAAGAAAACATTTCATACTGTTCATTAAAGGTAAAGATCCCGCTTGCCGATTGTCCTCCATAAGTGATAGTTGCCCGTACTTCAAAATCGCTTATTTCCTCAAAGGTGATATAGTCCTGCAATAGAATCGTCGGGGCAAATAAACTTTCTGCAAGAAAAGTAGCAAGACAAGCCTTATTCATATCTGCCCCTGTCTGGTCGAATATAGTAATAGCTTTTGCAATCACACCTTTCATGCCACCAATTCCATTTTGATAGTAATCATATCCCTCAAAAGGAATACCGAACATCCTGCTGTCAATAAGTGCCATTCGGCAAGGCTCATTGATAAAATTGTACTGCGTGTAGTCGATTGTCAGAGTCGGACGATTTTTGCCCTGTAAAAAATCTACATTGTGATATTCCATTTTCAGATAAGACATTTTAGGTGTTCCAATATATCCGCAACCTTGTATGTACTTCTGGACAGCATCCGGAAAACGGCTGAAATCTTCCTCTGTAAAAACTTCATTTTTTGTCTGTAGCTGATTTTCAGACATAATAGTGTCAACATCATTCTGAAAATCTCTTTTTACTGGAGAGTACGGAATATGAAACCATATCAAAATCATTGCGATTAGCACAAACAACACACCAATTACAATAAACATTTTTCTTTTCCTCACTTTATTCATGATGCTGGTCTTCCTTTTCTCTTATCGTCCGAGTTAAAAAAGCTTTATATGCCATTTCCTGCTGTTCATAAATTTCATCCGTCGAAATCCCTGGAATAGCCACAGAAAAGATTGTTCCAAGACCTATTGTATAAATTAACATATTCAAATGCAGCTTTTTTGCCTGTTCTATACTAATATTAAGATTTTTAGAAATAAGTTCTGCTGTGCAAGGATTTGTTTCCGACTGATACAAATCATCCAAAGAAGCAATGCCGTTTCGCTCATGCAGAATAAAAATCTTAAATAAATTTGGTTCTTCTTTCGCTAATTGAATATAAGCTCTCCCTGTGCTTCCAAAAATATCATCTATATCAATATGTGTTTGAACATATTCTCCGATAAAACTACTGACTTTTTGTGTCACATCTTTCCGTAATCCCTCCATATTTTTGCAGTAGCTATAGATAGGCTGTACAGAACACCCTATCTTTTCCGCAATATTTTTAACCATAACCTGCTCCATTCCATCACCTCGTGCGATTTCAAAAGCAGCATCGACGACCATTTCTTTTGTAATCCTTTGTTTTGGCATTTCTTTTCCTCCATAATCAAGTTGTATAAATCATTTATATAATTCGATTATATATTGGTGATTGTATCTTGTCAATCGTCCTGAATAAAAAATATACTAGCAACCTGTTCAGTCCTTTCACTTTCACATATAAACTTTTTGCATTCCTCTTATTTTTCCATGTACACTTTGTCTACAAATCCTGTTTGTAATTTATGTTTCTTCTTAAATAAACAAACTATCTTATTATACTTTTTTCAGTGGAAAGCAGCTATCCATTTCCACATAGCCATCTTTTATTCCTTTTTCTATTTAAAAAATCTGTCCCGGAACTTTCTTTTTTTCTTTATATGTGAACTGCTTATCAAAACTTTCCGCTTCCTGTTCATCAACCAGATAACCTTCCGGTGTTGCGTACTCTCCTGTAACTCCATCAAGATACCCCGGTATCAGTTCCTTCTATCTGGCTGACTGAGACAGCCTCATAGCCGTCCCTGGCAAACAGATGTAATACCACAATTAGTATTTCTTCTTTTCTATTACTCATGTAAATAACCTCCGCAAAAAATAAACGACCGTTTATATGTCAAGACTTTTCTATTTTTTGCTGTTGTCATCTCTTTTTATAAATCAGCAATTCTGGATTCTTACCATTATCTATGGTGATCACATTTTTGACACTGCATCATTTCATTTTCGCCATCTTCTTTATAAAAAATGCCTGCCCATTGACAAATGCTCTGCAAAATAGGAACAACTGATTTTCCTTTTTCTGTCAAGGAATATTCCACTTTAGGCGGAATTTCATCATAGGATTTTCTAGCAATAATTCCATCTTCTATCAAGTCTTTTAACGTTGCTGCCAGTACTGCATCGGTAATGTTATACATTTCTTTGCGAATCTCACTATAACGCAGTGTTTTATTGGCAGATAACACGCATATAATACGTGACTTCCATTTTCCATCCTCAGTAACATCTTTGAATGCCACTGGAACTACATTTGATTCTCCATTTTCACATGTGGCAAGGTCCCACATACTATTTTTTAATACTTTGATTACGGATTCATTTAACATAAAAGATACCTCCTAATTTTTTCTGTAATAAATTATTTGATATACTTATGTTAATGAATTTACTCCTACTTTGGAAGATATTAGGAAATTTATAAGTTACTATGAAATTTCATAGTGATTTGTATGCATTATCTCACCTCATGCCCTGTTACTGCTTCAAAATGATATTTTGCAATTCCAAGATCAATCTTAGAATAAAAACCTCCGAGATTTTTTGCTGTAACTTTTCCATTTTTCAATTCAAAAAAGAACCTCTGCTGATTCATAGCTGTTGGTGCAAGACTTACCGCTTCCATGCCTTTATCAAACCATTCTATATTCTGGTCTGCCTTTCCAAGTTCCGCTATACTCTTACTTTTATGTGGAACACCTTGTGTTTTTCCATACCCCAAAGATATAATGATCAACAGCTTTTGTCCTTTTTTGATTTCCGCTTTTGATTTACCATGAGTCATTGCTACCCAACAGGTATTAAGTCCAAGTTCCTGACATTTCAGAACAATCTTCTCGCCATAATATCCCGCCTTTTCCTGCTCATTCTTATTCCCGACAATAGCAATATAATTCTTTACATTTTCAAATTTTCCATAATGCGCCAGAAAGGAAGCAAAACATTTCGGTTCATCATAAAAAGCCTGTATAGACAGCTTACTTTCAGCATTAACATCTTTTATGAATGCGTTGATCTTATCTCTCTTAAAGGGTTCAATATCTTGATTTTTATACTGCCTTACACTATGTCTCTCTTTCATGCTCTCTAATATATCCATCACATATCCTCACTTTCGTTTAATTGTTTAAACCAAGTATATCACGTTTTTTATCAAAAAATTCAATGGTAAAGAAAATCGAGACCATAAAAACAAGAATTAAGGTTCCAATCTATTGTTTATAAAAAACAAGAAATACCCACCGCCTAAAGGCAGTGGATACTCTTACGCTTTTATAAAAAAACCACTCATATCTATATGTTCCAGCTCAAGCAGTGAAATTTTTTTATCCAATCCCCCTGCATATCCTGTCAAATTACCATTCGTGCCTACTACACGATGGCACGGAATGATAATGGCAATCTGGTTATGTCCCACCGCACCACCTACAGCCTGCGCAGACATACGGGGAATCTTTTGCATTTCCGCTATTTTACTGGCAATCTCTCCATATGTAATTGTTTTTCCATAGGGAATCTGTAATAAAATCTGCCACACAGCCTGTCTGAATGTTGAGCCAGTAGGATGAAGAGGTGGCGTAAACTTCGGTTCTTCACCAGAGAAATACACATCCAGCCATTTTTTTGCCTCCGTCAGAATCTCCGTTTCCTGTGCAATGCTCTCATCTGGAAGTGTATTTGCAAAATATTTCTGTCCCTCAAACCACAAACCAGTAAGTCCAATTTCATCAGTCGCTAAAAGTATATCACCAATCGGGGATTTATATTTACAAGTATATACCATAATTACACCTCCAAACATGTATTTGAGTCCTGCGGAGCCTGTGAACGTTCTTTGTCTGTTGTTCTATAATTCCTTCATTTATTATCAATGTATTTAATACCTTGATTCCTGTAATATATTCATTCCTTGCAATGTTCCTTCCTATTCAATTATTTTCGAACTTCTAATTCAGCAAGTGCCGCATAGTGCTTGATATCAAATTCTTCTGGTGCAATTTCTAAAAGCATTTTCAGATGTTCCGCTTCCCATGATTGCAGTTCGTCTTCAGAAAGCGATGCACCTACACCACGACAGGCTTTCATTCGACCATGCCATGAATCTCTGGAAAAATGCACATTTAACCGATATTCCTCCTGGTGAATCAACTCAAATTTTTGTTTATAGCAATCCGGAATTTGAATCGGATGCATTTTTTCCCGTGCACCACTCCATGCAGGGCTATACTTCAAAACGAGTTCTTCGCTTTTACCAGCTATTTCATCCTCGTAAGGAAGCCATGCCATAAACAAAACCAGTAATTTCCCTCCGGATTTCAGCATCCGATATAGATTTGGCATAACTTTTTCATGGTCAAAATACCAGAAACACTGACATGCAGTAATGACATCAAAGGATTCTGTTGGAAAGTCTATATTTTCGGTTGCAATTGCTTCATAATCAATATCCATTCCGACAGACAGCCGTTTGGCTTGATCAATTTGCTCTATCGATATATCTATGCCAGTCCATTTTCCACCGTAAGAATACAAATTTCTCGGCAAAACACCCGTTCCTGTTCCTATATCTAAAATTTTTTGTCCATTTTTGCACAATCCTAAATCAATAATTTTCTGATAACACTCCTGTGGGTAAATATCCCGATATTTTGCATACTCTGCGGAAACTCTTCCCCAATCAAAGCCCTTTCCTCCATCTATTGTCTTATCTTTAATAATCAATGTTATCACCTCCATAAATTTTGATTGAGATTTCACCTGTTTTAAGAGATTTAATAACTGTTATATTTTGTTATTAAATTCTCCGCAAACCCTTGAAAACACTGGATTTATCGTACAAGCAGTATCAACTATCCATGCGTTGCTGGATGCGATATGTCGATGAGGACATGACCATGTACCTGAAGAATGGAGTATGGAATAGTGCCATACTCCTTATAATTCTTTATTTTTCAGTTCTTCTGAAATATATTGTATAAGAACATTGTCATGCAATAAAGATAATTAATAGTTCTCTTCATGTACTTCAAAATAACTCTGCGGATGATTACATACTGGACATACCTCCGGAGCATTAGTTCCTACCACAATATGTCCGCAGTTACGGCATTCCCATACCTTAACTTCACTCTTTTCAAATAATGGTGTTTCTTCTACTCGTCATTTGTCCTCCTAACTCAAAAATAGTAATTTACCAAATCGCCAAACAATGATTTGTAAGTTCAATTTTTGTGTTTCCCCTTGGGCGACCGCCACCTAATACTACTAATATTTTTTTCATAGATTATATCCCTCAAATCCCGATTTTTACACTTTTGTAGACTAAAAGTTATATAACTAATGCTGTTCCACATAATCAATAAATTCTTGTGTCTTAGACCAGTACTTAATTCCCCAATTTTCAAAATTCCATTCATCCATGTAATTGTTACATTCATAGTCAATATAAAAAATCTGTTCATCTTGTACAATGAAATTAGTCGGAAAATAATCTATATTCAATCCTGCTTCATATACTACCTTTGCCATTTCTTTCATTTGCATCAAATACAAATCTTTCATTGTATCATTTTTCACTAAATCATATATAGTTGGTCCATCAATATATTCTTTTAATATTCTTTCATTTACTATATCAATGTCTAGCATTCTTGGAATTCTAATTCCTGTTTGCCGCAGTCTATTATAATCATTTTGTTCCGTTTCAATTTTATTGCCAAATGAGTAATATTCACATGGTTCATGGTGTATCTGCTTTAACACATAAAAGTTACCTTCTCGTTCTGCTAAATAGGAATAACCACCTTTTCCATGTCCTAATAACTTCACAATTTTATATTCTTTCTGATTAACACTCATAACATCTTGCATTATCGTACCTCCTAAAATTCCCATTTATCAACTTCTATTTAATGTTTCTATTTGTTCCCTTTAACCCGTATGTATCATTTGAACCTGTGTATTCATCTGGTAAATCAGTTCCAATGTATACAACACCTCCTGTTTCTAGTATTGTATAAAATTCACCTACCGATTCTTTCAAAAATTTCTTAACCTCATCCCAGTTAATAGAACGTTTGCCTTTAAATCTAATATCATTAATGAAAACAATATTTTTTCCTGTCCTACTGCTTTCTAATACTATCTATTTACTTCTCACTTACTACAAACTGGAAGTTCACATTCTAACTTCCGATTTGAAATATTGTTCCTGAAAATACGTTTGCTCCTTAATTTCTTCCTTGGTGAACATCATTCCTTTCGGTGCTACAACCCATTTTTCCTCAACGTCATCATATCTATGAATAATTGCAATTATTATCCCCGTATATTCTTCAACTGGTCCATCCAATCCTAACAAATATGCATCTTGCTCTTCTCCATCAGGAGCAATAATTCCTTTTATATATCCATAGTTAATTGGATAATACATATCTTTATGTTCAGGATGATAACTTCCCATCGGTCTATCTACTTTTACTGTTACTATATTGCCAATCATATGAACCTCCAAATCCCAATTTCTATTGCCACATCATTACATAATCCATTTCACCAGTAGCCTCATCCAAACCTTCGCACTGAATTTCAAATCCTTCTCTTTGGTAAAAATGTATTGCTCGCGTATTCCTCTGGTACACATGTAAAAGCAATTTAGATTTTCGATTCTTTGCATAATTCAGCAAAAGTTTACCTATGCCCTGCGACTGCATTTCGCTAGAAATAAAAATGCCTTCTATATATTCGCCATTTAGCCCTATAAAGCCCTGTATTTTTTTATCTTTTTCATACACATAGACTTCTGCCTGTGGCAACATTTCTTTCACTAATTCAAAATTAGTTTTCCAATATTGAGCAGAAATAAAATAATGCGCTTTTAAATTCGTAGCTAACCATATAGCTGCGACACTATTTATGTCCGCCTTCTGCAGTGTTCTAATCATAGTGATTGCTCTCCCTCAAATATACCATGTAAAAAATAAATATTGTACCTGTTCTTCTGTTATCTCACCATATAAAATAACCTTCAAGTTATCATTTAGTTTCATTATAGCTTGAAAGTCATTATTTTTAAAGTTCTATCAAATTTATTAGCAGGTCTTTGGTTTGGTTTTGTAAACTTTTCTTTTTTGATTGCAATCGTAAAAGGCCTACTTCTGGCTTGTTCCCGACCCTACGGTCAGATATATATGAATAGTTGTGTTTATCCTGCTAACACTAATGGTATATTCATTGACTTCATAACAAAATTTGTGTATAATTTTGTTATCAAACAAGTCCAGCTAATAAATGTCAATAATTAAATGAGAAAAATTTATTTTGTTTTTTGACTAAAAAAGGGCAGATTTTCCCCTTGGTGAAAATATCGTTTTTTGAAAGATATTGATTCTTTGGATTTACAGTATTTTATGCAGCTATGTCGCATTTGGCAGCATTGTATTGTTTGATATGCTCATGAGGAGCAATGATTTTAAATGGTTTGTTGTCTCTGAGTATTGCAAATATCATGTTGCATACTTTATGTGAAACAGCTCCCATTGCTACGAGTTTTGGTTTTGAATCACACTTCTTGATATAGTATTCACGAAGGACTGGATTTTTAGCTTCTCCATTACGTGAGATACTGATGCTTTGTAGGGTTAACGTGTGAATCACACGTCTGGCGATGGCGGAACCACGCTTAGACATTTGAACCTTGGTGCCTTCAAATTTACCGGATTGCTTTACTGCTGGATCAAGACCAAAATAAGCGAAAAGTTGTTTGGGCTTTGAAAATGCTGAAAAGTCACCGATCTCACCCATGATGGATACTGCAGACAAGAAACCAGCACCTTTGAATGTTTCAATCAAATGAATCTGCTTGACAAAGTCAGTATCTTCATTAGCATCAACAAGCTCGTGGAGTGATTCAAGAATGCTGTTGATTGCTTCATCATATTTACGTATGAAGCTAATATAAAGGCGAATACGCTTGATGTTGCTGTCTATAATGTACCCAAACTGATTTGCATCAGTTGCCGCCTGAATTATGGCATTATACTTATTTTGAGCATATGTAAGCCCAAATCGAGCTGTGGATTTGATGATATCAATAATCTCTTGCTTGTCTGCTTCAAGAAAAGCTGATGGAGATGTATAAGTTTCCAACAATGTAAGAGAAGTGTTGATAGTAACCTTGGAAAAGATGCCAAGATACTGAGGAAACGCCATGCGTAATTCACCTTGAAGCTTATTCACATAGGCACTGCGATTATCCATTAAATCGTAATATTCACGGCTCAGATTACGGCAGTTTAGAGCAAGGTCTGATGGCATAAGTGAAACCTTTAAATTAGGTTTCAAGCCAACTAAAGCAGCTTTTTTAGAATCAAAACGATCATTATGTACTTTTCGTATGTTGATGTTTGTGCTATTCTTAGTGATGATAGGATTAATAACCGAGCAGTTAAAACCCTTATCACGAAGATAGCAGAAGAGTGGGTAATGATAAATTCCCGTGGATTCGAGGAAAATGCGACTTTCCAAAGAATACGACTCTTCTGCTTCTTTTATTTTAGAAACAGCGGTTGCAAGGGAATCAATACTGTTATGTAGGATTTTGTAAGGTTTTCCTACGAATTGTTGGTTTGGAAGTGCTATAGACATCCAAGAGAAGTCAGCACCGACATCGATACCAACAGAGATGAATAGTTCATCAAGATTAAAAATAACTTTGTTTGACATGAGCAATAGCTCCTTTCTGATAGGAATCCATTTCCAATCTGGCAGGTACACAACCTAGCGCGTTATTCGGGTATGGTCTTCAGGCTCCCAACCAGCTAAAACATAAAACCCTGTCGAATGGACTAATTGACTTTATTGCAGGTATCAGTCACAGAAGTGACTTCCCAAGGAGGTGAACATTCTTTGTCCTATCCTAAGAGATAATACCTTATGTTTTATCTGGTGTCTATCAGGAACCGTCAGACATGATAATTATTATGGATAACATCTGATGAAGGAAGAATTCCTTCTTTTGTTATCTGATTTACAGAAACTTATTAACCAAGTAGTCTTGATTGACTACACCATTATTATACTAGGGGGTGTTTTTATGCCAACAATCAAATCAAGTGCTGATTTACGGAATAATTACAATG